>JABLTO010005727.1_pt1 | contig 20684 bp, 19 predicted proteins | sample 7160091 | NCBI WGS metagenome assembly JABLTO01 (sample SAMN14651225, study PRJNA627086) | human gut metagenome | isolation source: feces | host: Homo sapiens
AGCATAGCGAGATTTTTCGTGAAGCTCTGCTTCACAAAAAATGTGGCGTGTTTTGAAGCGTGCAAAAAAGTCACAAGACTTTTTTGACACGCTGCAAAACCGAGGTGAAAATTCACCTCGGTTTTTTCATCATAGCTGTTCGGTTTTCGTAGACTTAGACCAAAAGCTCCGCACTTAACTCCGGATTTACCGTCTGGGGGCACTCGATGGTGAGGGCGGCGGCCTTCATGGCGGCGGCTGCGGTGGAGACATGGTCAAGTCCCTGCACGCCTGCCCAGATGATGGCGGCGGTGGCGGCATCGCCGCAGCCGGTGGTGTTCACGGCATTGACCTTTTCGCAGGGAAGCTTCACTATCTCGGCATCCTCGGCGGCGACTATGCCGTCGGGCCCCAGGCTCACGAACACACGCTTGACGCCGGCATCCAGCAGCGCTTCGGCGGCAAACAGCGAGGTGCTCTCGCCGGTCATGCTCTTGGCCTCCAATTCGTTCGGCTTGAACGCCTGAAGCTTGCTCAGCGCAGGCTTGAGCCTGTCTGCCTTCGCCGAGGACACGGGGTCTGCGTACAGGGGAGCCGTGACATTCTCGGCTATCCACGCTATAGTCTCGGTCGTGAGGTTACCGTCAAACACGACGGCATCGGCGGCGTTTATCTCATTTAGGTGCTCCTTGAGATATTCCGGTGTGATGCTGCCGGAAATGTCGGTGTCCGACACGCCGATGAGCATTTCGCCCTTTTCGTCGGTCACATACAGATAGCTTGAGGTGCGCCCGCCGGTAAGGCGGCGGGTCATGTGCATATCCATGCCAAGCTGCTTGCAGCTTTCATACAGGCTCTCGCCGTAGAAATCGCTGCCGATGGCGGTTATAAACTTTACCTTGAGTCCCAACAGGCACAGGTTATGCGCAATGTTTCGTGCCACTCCGCCCGGGGTCAGGCTTATAACGCCCGGGTTTGAATCATGCAGCCTCGGCTCGTTATCGGGTCTGCCGCAGATATCCATATTCACTGCGCCAATTACGATTACAGTTTTATCTTCCATATTCCCTCTGCATATTCACTGACCGCTCTGTCGGCGGCGAAAACGCCCGCCTCGGCGGTGTTTATTATCGAAAGTCGTGCCCTCTCGCCGTCATCGGCTATCGATGCGTACATTCTGTCATGGGTCTGGGCATAGCTGCGGTAGTCGGCGATGAGCATATACGGATCGCCGCCGTAGAGTAGCCCCGACACGAGGTCTGAGTAGCTCTTGCCGTCTCTGAATCCACGGCTGAAGCGGTCGAGCACCGCAGTGAGCTCCCTGTCCCGCTCGGCGTATGCCTTGGGGTCGTAGCCGGCTGCCTTGAGCGCCGTTACCTCGTCGGCATGCAGGCCGAAAAGGAACATATTCTTATCGCCGAGCCGCTCGTGCATCTCGACATTTGCGCCGTCGAGCGTGCCAATGGTGACGGCGCCGTTGAGCATGAGCTTCATGTTGCCCGTGCCGGAGGCCTCCTTGCCGGCGGTGGATATCTGCTCTGACACCTGCGCTGCGGGCATGAGCGCCTCGGCGGCGGAGACACGGTAGTTTTCCATGAAGTAGACCTGCAGCTTACCCTTGCACTTAGGGTCGTGGTTCACATCGTCGGCAAGCGAAAGGATGAGCTCTATGATTCGCTTTGCGGTGTAATACCCCGCTGCGGCCTTTGCGCCGAACACGAAGGTGCGGGGCGTGAAGTCTATGTTAGGCTGCTCGTGCAGCAGGTTTTGCAGGCGGGTTATGAGCATGGCGCACATGAGCTGGCGCTTATACTCGTGCAAGCGCTTGACCTGCACATCTAAAATCGCATCCGTGTTGAGGACAAAGCCGTCCTGCCTGCGGGCGAAGTCCGCAAAGTCCTGCTTGTTGAGAAGCTTTATCTCGTTGACCCTATCCCGAACGGCGGTGTCGTCCGCAAAATCGGCAAAGCGGACGAGCGTTTCCGGCTTTTGCAGGTAGCTTTCGCTGCCGAGTAGGTCGCACACGAGGGAATTCAGCCTCGGGTTTATCTGTGCAAGCCAGCGGCGGTGGTCGATGCCGTTGGTCACATAGGTAAAGCGCTCGGGCGTGAGCGAGCACACATCACGGAACAGCTCTGTTTTCAGTATCTCGCCGTGCAGCGCCGAAACGCCGTTTATCTTGAAGCAGGCGGCAAGGCAGAGGTTTGCCATGTGAACGCCGTCGTCTTGGATAATGAGGTTTCTGCCGACCTTTTCGCTCTCGCCGAACTTTGAGCGCAGATAGTCGCACCAGCGGCGGTTTATCTCGCACAGTATCTCCCACACACGGGGCAGCAGCGTCTGGATAAGCTCCTGCGGCCACTTCTCGAGTGCTTCACTCATGACGGTGTGGTTGGTGTACGCAACGGCATCGGTCACGATGCTCCACGCCTCGTCCCAGCCGAGACCGTACTCGTCCATGAAAATGCGCATGAGCTCGGGGATGACGAGCGTGGGGTGGGTGTCGTTTATCTGAATGACATGGTGCTCGGCGAAGGAGCGAATGTCGCCGTAGCGATCCATGTGCTTGCGCACGATGCACTGCACGGTCGCCGAGACGAAGAAATACTGCTGCTTGAGCCGCAGCTGCTTGCCCTGAATGTGGTCGTCGGCGGGATAGAGCACCTTGGTGATGACCTCGCTCATGGTGCGCTGCTCAAGGCTCTTTACATACTCGCCCTCGGAGAACAGGTACATATCGAGCGCCGTGGTGCTGCGTGCATCCCAAAGGCGCAGGGTGTTGACCGTCTCGCCCTTGTAGCCTGCGATGAGCATATCTCTCGGCACGGCGGTGACGGTGGTGTAGCCGATATGCTCGGCGTGGTAGTGGCCGTAATTATCCCAGTGCGGGACGATGTGTCCGCCGAAGCGCACCTCGACGGCCTCGTCCGAGCGGGTCACGAGCCAGCTTTCGGCTGCCGAGCGCCAGTCGTCGGCGACCTCGGTCTGCTTGCCGTCCCGTATCTTCTGCCGGAAGATGCCCAGCTCGTAGCATATCGAGTAGCCCGTGGCGGGGATACCGAGCGACGCCATGGAGTCCATGTAGCAGGCGGCAAGCCTGCCGAGACCGCCGTTGCCGAGCCCTGCGTCATTTTCCTCCTCGAAAATGTCGCTTGCGTTTCTTCCGAGGTCGCTCAGCGCCCCGATGAGCGCTTCGGAAATGCCGAGGTTGAAGGCATTTTTCATAAGGCTTCTGCCCATGAGAAACTCCATGGACAGATAATGCACCTCACGGTCGGGCTTCTTGTCCTCGCCGAAGGCCAAAAGGCGGCTCATTATCTCACGGATAACTATCGCCGAGGCACGGAACACCTGATCGTCTGTTGCGTTTTTGCTTGTGACGCCGAACTGCGCACACAGCTTATCTTCTATCGCCGAGCGCACCTCGTCACGGGAGATCTGACTTTTATACATTGATGATCCTCTTAATTAGATGTTGCTGTTTTTCGGAATTACTATCGGCAGCTTCTCACTGCCCATGAGCGTCCGGAACGCCGAAACGGACGCATATTTATCGGCGATGACGGAGTTTAAAATGACCCCCTCGCCTATCTTCGCTCCACGCATGAGGATGCAGTTTTCTATCTTCGCACCCGGGGCAATGCGCACATCGGAGGACAAAACGCAGTTTTTCACCTCGCCCTCGATGATGCAGCCGTCGGAAACGAGACTGTTTGTGACAAACGCCTCCTCGCCGTAGTAGGTGCTGACATCCTCGTGGCTCTTGGTGCGCACCGGTCGCTCGGGCGGGAACATTTCGGCACGGCACTCGGGCTTGAGCATATCCATGCTCGCATCAAAATAGGTATCCAAGCTCATGATACGCCTTGCATAGCCGGGGTGCAGGTACACATTCACCTTGCCGCCGCTTTCAAGATACGCCGCTATCGCATCACGGTGGAAGTGATAGTGGTTGGCTGCGGCGCAGGCATCCATCATGGTGATGAGAAGGTCCTTGGAGATTATATATGCCTCTAATGACGCAAGCCCCTCGCCGTCGGTGGTCTGATTAAATATCATGCGGCGGGCAAAGCCGTCTGCATCCACGACATAGCGGTGGTGGCGGTACTCGGGCGTGCGCTCGGTGCAGATGGCGGTTATCTCCGCCCCGCTTTTTATATGGCAGCGCATTGCGGCCTTGAGATCAAGGTTTGCCGCAACATTGCCCTGCACCATGACGATATACTTCGCTCTCAGCTCACGCACATAGGTGGAAACGGCATTCAATGCCTCTATCGTGCCGGTGTAATCGCCCCTGTGGTACTCGGGCAGGCCGAACGGCGGGAGCATTCGCAGGCCGCCGATACGACGACCCATGTCCCAGTCCTTGCCGCTGCCGATGTGGTCTAAAAGCGACTGATAGTCACGCTGCATGATAACGCCGACATCGTGGATACCGGCATTCATCATCGATGACAGCGCAAAGTCGATGAGCCTGTATCTGCCGCAGAACGGAAGCGACGCCGCCGTTCTCGTTTTCACAAGCTCGCCAAGCTCATTGACAGAGCCGTAGGCAAAGATTATTCCGTGAAAATCAGACATATTCAGACCTCCTCCGACTTGTATATCATCGCACCGGCGGGCACACTTGCACCTGAGCGGATCTCGATATCCGGCCCGCAGGTGGCGACGCCCCAGTCCTCGCTTCCGTCGGGCGCAGCGCCGACATGAGCGCCGCTTCTCACGACCGTGTTCTCGCCGATGATGGCGTATTCGACCGTTGCCCCTTCCTCGACGACCGCACCGGGCATCAGCACGCTGTACAGCACCGTAGCGCCCTTGCCGACATGCGCAGAGCTTGACAGCACCGAGTTTTCGACATTGCCGTCAATGACGCAGCCCTCGGTGACTATAGAGTGCACGATGCGGGCATCCTCCCCTGCATAATGCGGCGGCAGGCCGACGGGGCGGGAGCGTATCGGCCACTCGGGGTCGTATAGATTTATGAGCGTTGTGGACAGCATATCCATGTTTGCGTCCCACAGGCTCGTTATCGTGCCGACATCACGCCAGTAGCCGTCGAAGCGGTAAGGCCACAGCTTCTCACCGGCTGCCAGCATATTCGGGATTATATTTTTACCGAAGTCCTTGCTCGAGGTCGGATCGTTTTCGTCCTCGATGAGGTACCTGCGGAGCTTTTTCCAATTAAATATGTATATGCCCATGGACGCAAGGTCGCTCTTGGGCTGCTTGGGCTTTTCCTCGAACTGACTTACATAGCCGTCCTCGCCGAGGTTCATGATGCCGAAGCGGGTCGCCTCCTCCATGGACACCTGCAAAACGGCGATGGTGCAGGCTGCGTCGTGCTCGACATGCTCACGGAGCATTTTGGCGTAATCCATCTTATAGATGTGGTCGCCCGAGAGGATGAGGACATTATCGGGATCGTACATTTCGATAAAGCCCATGTTCTGATAAATGGCGTTTGCCGTGCCGGAAAACCACGAGCCGTTCTCGCCTGCGGTCTGGTACGGCGGTAGGATGAACACGCCGCCGTCGGCGCTGTCAAGATCCCACGGCTGACCGCCGCCGATGTAGCTGTTCAGGCGCAGCGGGCGGTACTGCGTCAGCACGCCCACGGTGTCTATGCCGGAGTTTGCGCAGTTGGAAAGCGGAAAATCGATGATCCTGTACTTGCCGCCAAAGGGCATATTCGGTTTTGCAACATTCTGCGTCAAGGCGAAAAGGCGTGAGCCCTGACCGCCCGCAAGCAGCATTGCGATGCAGCTTTTTTTCATGCTTTCTACCTCAATTAAATTTGTTCATCGCCCTGTCGGGTCCCTCAATGATGTAGCACTGCACTGCCTTGGACACCCGCTCGGCAAGTGCCTGCATGTCCTCGGCGTCCTGATTTTTAAAGGTGCTGAGCACCCAATCGGCCATGTCGTAATCCGGATGCGGGGCAGCGCCGACTCCCATGCGGATACGGGGGAAGTCCTGCGTGCCGAGATGCTGAATGATATTTTTGAGCCCGTTGTGTCCGCCGGCCGAGCCGCTTTTGCGGATGCGCAGCTTGCCTATCGGCATCGCCACCTCGTCTGACACGACGATGATGTGCTCGGGGCTTATCTTATAAAACTTTGCCGCCTGAATGACAGCCTCGCCCGAGAGGTTCATGTAGGTCTGCGGCTTCATGAGGAGAACCTTTTCGCCGCCTATCTCGACCTGCGCCGTAAGCGCCTTGAAGCGCAGCTTGTTTATGCTGACATTAAGCTCCTTCGCCATTGCATCGGCAGCCATGAAGCCTGCGTTGTGCCTTGTTCCGTTAAATCTGGTGCCCGGGTTGCCGAGGAATACGACAAGCCATGTTACACCCTGTGCGCTGCGAAATCTATCAAACACGGGTTGTACCTCTAACAATTATATACGCAGTGCAAGGGCTTTTGCCCTTGCACTCAGCGTGTCAAAAAAGTCGTATGCCTTTTTTGACCGCTTCAAAAACACGCCACATTTTTTGTGAAGCTCTGCTTCACAAAAAACCTCGCTATGCTCGTCAAAAAGCCTGATAACTCAGGCGTTTTTGATGGCTATAATCAAATTTGAGGCGGGACCTTGTCCCCCTCACACTCCCCCTGCTGCGTATTGGAGTTCACTCGTTACTCCTATTTTTCATAGTTCTTTGACAGTCTGAGTGCAAGGGCTTTTGCCCTTGCACTAAGTCTTATCATTCAAACAGGTTGGAGATGGACATTTCCTCGTAAACACGCTGGATCGCCTCGGCGAACACGGGTGCTACGGACATATATTTGATCTTGTCCGAGGGCTGTCTGTCGACAGGATAAGGGATGGTATCGAGCAGGAGCAGCTCCTTGATGGCGCTGTCGTTTATGCGGTCGATAGCGGGGCCGGACAGAACGCCGTGGCTTGCGCAGGCGTAGACCTCCTTAGCGCCGCCGATCTCGACGATAGCCTTGGCTGCGCCGCAAAGCGAGCCTGCGGTGTCGACCATGTCGTCAAGCAGGATGCAGGTCTTGCCCTCGACATTGCCGATGATGTTCATGACCTCGGACTGATTTGCTCTCTCACGGCGCTTGTCGACGATAGCCATGTTGCAGCCGAGCTTGAGGGAGAAGTTGCGGGCTCTTGCGGTGCTGCCGACATCGGGGGATACGACCATGATATCGTCGTTGCCCTTGCCGTAGATGTCAAGATAGTGCTTTGCGAAAAGCGGTGCACCGAAAAGATTGTCGACGGGAATGTCAAAGAAGCCCTGTATCTGAGCAGCGTGCAGATCCATCGTGAGGACACGGTCTGCGCCTGCGGCGGTAATGAGATTTGCAACGAGCTTTGCGGAGATGGGGTCACGGCTCTTGGCCTTGCGGTCCTGACGGGCATAGCCGAAATACGGGATGACGGCGGTGATGCGGCCGGCGGAGGCACGGCGCATTGCGTCGATCATGACAAGCAGCTCCATGAGATTGTCGTTAACGGGCTTGCAGGTCGACTGCACGATGAAAACATCGGTGCCTCTGACAGGCTCATGTACGGAAATGGAGCACTCGCCGTCTGCGAAGTGGGAGCAGCTGCACTCGCCCAGCTCCTTGAAAAGGTGCGAGCAAATGGCCTTTGCAAGCTCGGGGTTGGAGTTGCCGGAGAATACCTTGATCTCTTTACCGTGGGAAATCATTTTTAATCGTCCTCTCTATCTGTTTTGGTTTTATCGCATAAACGACATCATTTCTATGGCATTATATCAAATACCCCTGCAAAATGAAAGAGCCTGCGGCATATTTTTTAGCATTTACAAGCAGGATATTATCGTGTATAATAATTTAGTTAAATTTGTACAAGGAATGATAGAGATGCTTGAATTTGAAGAATATAAGCAGAAGCTCAACGCCCTCAAGCCCACGCTTGACGGTCTGCGTGATGCGCTCCGCCTCGAGGCAGCCGAAAAGGAGATCGAGGAGCTGGAGGGGCAGTCGGCGCAGGACGGCTTCTGGAACGATGTCGAGAACTCGCAGCGTGTGCAGAAGCGCCTGAAGCAGACGAAGAACAAGGTCGAAAATTACAACAGGCTGTGCACCGCTTGGGACGATATGATGACCCTGTGCGAGATGGCGCTGGAGGAAGATGACGACTCCATGCTGCCCGAGCTTGAGTCGGAGTTTGACGCTTTCCAGAAGCGCCTTGAGGAGACCCGTCTCGGCACGCTGCTCACGGGCGAATATGACGCCAACAACGCCATTTTGACCTTCCACGCAGGCGCCGGCGGCACCGAGGCGCAGGACTGGACGCAGATGCTGTACCGTATGTACAACATGTGGGCAGAGCGCCACGGCTACGCCGTCAAGCTCATGGATTATCTCGACGGCGACGAGGCGGGCATCAAGAGCGCCACCATTATGATAGAGGGTGAGAACGCCTACGGCTTTTTGAAGAGCGAGCACGGCATACACCGCCTTGTGCGCATCTCGCCGTTTGACGCATCCGGCCGCCGCCACACCTCGTTTGCGGCAGTCGAGGTCATGCCCGAGATAAGCGACGATAACGAGATAGAGCTGCGTGACGAGGATATCAAGATGGATGTTTACCGCTCCTCGGGCGCCGGCGGTCAGAAGGTCAACAAGACCTCCTCGGCAGTCCGCCTTACGCATATCCCGACCGGCATCGTCGTTGCCTCGCAGGTCGAGCGCAGCCACTTCCAGAACCTCGAAAACTGCAAGAACATGCTTCGTGCCCGCCTGGCGGAGATAAAAGAGCGTGAGCATCTTGAGAAGATATCCGACATCAAGGGAGTGCAGATGAAGATAGAGTGGGGCAGCCAGATCCGCTCCTATGTTTTCATGCCCTACACCCTCGCCAAGGATCACCGCACCGGCTTTGAAAACGGCAACATCAAAAATGTCATGGACGGCGACATCGACGGCTTCATCAATGCCTTCCTCGCCATGAAAGCCGCAAACTGAATATGAAAAACGGTATAGCTCCGGCTATACCGTTTTTTCGTTAAATTTGCTTCGCAAGATAAGTTGACGGCTTTGCCGTCAGTGAAGTTAGTTCCTAGTGAAGTTTCAATTCGCATTGAAGATATATTAAGTTGTTTTTGCGATATCCCGACAGGCGACTGTACCTTAGAGTTAAGTCTGTACATCAACCTATTGATGCAGCAAAAGCAACTCGCAGAGGATTAAACCTCCGCAACCAAATCGACCGGTGCACCGATACCCCGTACCGGGATTCCAAAGGGTGGTCTTTCAATACGCTTCAACACTTCCGCTTATCGCTTTTGCGTCAGCCCGACCGGTGAGTGCGTGCTAGAGTTTAGTCTGTACATCAACCTATCGGTGCACTGCAATAAGGCGAAACAAAGAAAAGTTTGAAATTGCGCCAATACATTGCCGCTGCCGATCGTTTATATATCGAGGGGGGTGAGGATATGCCCAAGGACAGCACCAATGCACTTATCATGATGACCGCTCAGGGTGACACTGTGGCGTTCGAGATGCTATATAAGCAGATGCGAAAGCCCGTGTACTTTTATGCACTGCATTTCTGCGGCGACCATGCGCTCGCCGAGGATGTGATGCAGGATACTTTTGTCACCGTTTGGGTCAAAAGCAGCTCATTTACCCCAAGGGGCGACGGCCGCTCGTGGATGCTCTCCATCGCCAAAAACAAGGCGCTGGATGCACTCAAAAAGCAAAAGCGCCTCAGCTCGCTCGACGAGCTGGGCGATGCCGGCTGCGATGACCGCCGTTTGGCCTCGTTCGAGAACAAAACCGTACTCGATGACCTGCTGCGAATTTTAAACGCCAAGCAATCGGATGTTGTGCTTCTGCGGCATGTCGTCGGTCTGTCCCTCACCGAGATCGCAAGAGAGCTAAATATGAAGAAAGGCACGGTTTTTTGGATGTACAACAATGCCATCAAAAAGCTGCGTGCCGAAGCAAAAAGGATCGGTTTACTATGAAAAAAAGCATTTTTGACCTTATAGATGAAGCTGCCGAGCAGTGTGTGCCGGACGATTTTGATGCCGTCATGAGCCGTGTGCAAGCCGCCCCGCAACGAGCTCCCGCTCAGCCGCCGAAAAAGCGGCCGGTCGTGCGGCGGGCTGCGATATCCTGCGTTGCCGCCTGCGCAGTCGTGGTCATCGGCGTTTACCTCGTGAGACAAAACCCGCAGCCTGCGCCGCTGCCAGCACCCACCGCCGCAAGCTCGACCGGGCAGCCTGCGCACTACTTCAACATCCCCGCCCACATCGTCTACGACCACAATTTTTACGGCGGAAGCGCCACCGCCACGAGCGCCGACTGCGGCAATAAGCTGCCGGACACGGTAGGCGACTGGGAGGTCTACTCGGTCAAGGGGCGCTCGCCCGATAAGTGCATCATCGTCAAGGTCGGCGAGGTGTACATGCGCTATGACTTTATCCGCAGCGGCATATTCACCCTCGGCAGCAAGCGCTACGGTCTGACCGAGACCCCGCCCGACTACGCCCACGAAAAGGGCGCACTTCTCGGCACCTCGGACGGTCTCTCCCTCTACGCCGCCACCGGCGACCCATCCGCAGTCTATGTCGACCTATCCCCCGTCATCCCCCACGACGGCCCCGATGCCGAGTATCTGTATTTGGCAAGGGAGCTGGAATGAAAGGATATCAAGAGGGTGATTGCCATGGTTTAAGCATTCAGACATTTGAATAAGTTGACAGTATGAGAAAGGATAAGATCAATGAAAACAACTATCAACCGAACAAAAAAGATTTTGGCACTTGTTCTTTGCCTGTCAATGCTTTTTGCATCGTTGACAATACCTGCATTTGCGGATGACGCTGACACATTGCAGCACTCTCGCATAGAAGTTCTTCCCGATGGCGGAAAAATTTATGTATATGTTATTGACGGTGTTGAGAACATGTTTCCTGTTCCACCCAAAGGCTTTCATCCGTTGACTGCAAGTGATGAGGATTTGGAAACCTACGGTTTTCCTCCTAGGCCATCCGACCCTGACGAACTTGAAAAATGGGCTGAAAGTATGTCTGTATGGAAAGAAACTCCTATCCCTAAAATCGAACAGTCAGAGCAAACACACTGGTTTATGCAACCTGCTATTTCAGCGGAGATATCGCCCATGGCTGTGACACGCACAAGCAATTCGTACAACTGGTCTGGATATGTTGCTACAGGAGGTAAAAACGCTTTTGCGCATGTGCAAGGTGATTTTGTGCAGCCCTCTATCAATGCCACTTGTAAAAACAACGCTTACGAAAGCACATGGATTGGTCTAGGCGGAAATGCAGGCAGCTCCTCTCTCGTCCAAACCGGCACAGCAATGAACACAAAAAACGGAGGAAGGCATTATTATGCTTGGTATGAGTATTTAAGTGCGAGCCATCCAAACCCCGAAATCGTCCTAACAAAGGTGACCATTCGTCCCGGGGACAAAATTCATTGTTATTGTTCGTTCAATCGTACCAGCAACAAATTCAACGCCTATGTAGCAAACAACACAAACGGCACAAGCCAATCAGTTATTGTAAACATTTCCGCATCTGAATACTATGATGGACGATCTGCCGAATTTATCAACGAACGACCTACTCTGACTAACGGAGTTTCGAGTTGGTATGCTCCCCTAACAAAATACAGCACGACAAAATGGACGAACTGTCGAGTTTTTCCCACCGAAGGTGCATGGACAGATTTAGGTTCTCTTTCCACAACAAAAGTAACTATGGTCTATAATGGTCATACACTTGCTCTTCCAAGTGGATTAAGCGGAAGAACATTCACAAGCACTTGGAAGAATTATAACTAAATCGTGGTTTTGTATAACTTGCAAACACAATTTATTGAGTTTCCTCTCTGTTAAGAAAAATACACGGAAGCGTTCTTCCGCTCTCCGTGTATTTTTTATAACAAATCGGCTATTTCTTTTTCCGTTTCTCCGACCAGCGTTTTATCGATAGGGTTATGGCGATGCAGATCGGGAAGAACGGGGTGAACGGACCCGCCCAGAAAACGAGGCAGGCCGAGGCCATGACCGACGCCCATGTCCAGCCGAATATCGCCGAGAGCAGGTACCCGACCCACACCGGCGAGTACACCACCGCTATCACGGCAAGCAGCAGCAAAAATGTTTTTACATCCTTGCATTCGCTCCACACCCAGCGGCAGAAATTTATGACTTTTTCTTTGAGTTTATTGAACATTTTTATAGTAGATACCCTATGGCCTCACGCTTTGCTGACTATATAATAGGCATGCCTCGATGCGGAATTCAACACAAATGTGTAAACTTTCTGCCGCCCGAGTGTTTTTACATTTACTCCATCCTGCACAAATCGGCAGCATTTTAATCAAGTGTTCATTTATTTGCTGCGGCGGCCGTGGTATAATTCACCCGAGAAATTATCCTTTTCGGGAGGTTTTAACCATGAGCAGTACGCCGAAGTTTTCCTTTGACACGACCGTCACGCCCGACCTGTGCGGCAAAGAGCCGGTCATGAACCCGACCGCCGCCTTCACCCTGTTCCAGAATGCCGCCGGCCTGCACGCCGAGGAGATCGGCAACGGCACCGCCGCTCTCGCCGAGCGCAACAAGTATTGGGTCGCAACGCACACGAGGATTGATTTTCACGAGCACGCTCAGCTCATGGAGAAGATCACCGTCTCCACCTGGCCGGTCTGGCGCAAGCCCAACGCCGTGCGCGGCTACCGCGGCTACGACATCAAAAGCGGCGATAAGCTCATCGCCGAGGGCGTGACCGAGTGGGTAGTGCTCGACCGAGACGCTGGCTTCGTGCGCTTTTCCGGCTTCGGCTTCCCCGAGGATTTTGAGTTTTACAATGAGCTTCCCTTCGGCGGCAAGCTCACCCACTATCACGACGAGTTTTCCGACGCCGACGAGGTCTACACCTTTACCGTGCGCACCTCAAGCATCGACATCGGCCGCCACATGAACAATGTCGCCTATGTCCGTGCGTTTTTGGACTGCTTCACCGCCGACGAGGTGGCGCAGCTGCCCATCGGCACGATGGAGGTGCGGTACATCACCGCCTGCATGGAGGGCGAGGAGCTTCGCATTTGCAAGAAAGCCATCGATGGCGGCTGGCTTCTTGGTGCACGCCGTTCCGACGGCAAATGCGCCGCCGTTGCAAGCGTCCTGCTCAAGTGAGCGGCACGGGGCATAAATCGCAATCGCTCGTCATCCACTTTATTATATTTATCCACCCAAGCAGGCAGGCTTCCCGCCCGTCTGCTTTTTTATTGACGGCAGCGGCAGATGATGGTAAATTGGTGGTAAGAGCATTTCTGCTAAGGTCGTGCTCATTGCCGCCGGTGTTGTTCAGGCGTTTGTGCTGTTTTTGGCGCTTGATTTTGCGACCTCCGTCTACGCCGACGGAGCAGTCTATTTAAGCATCGCAATTGCGGCGATCGCCGGGTTGGTGCTGCCGTTTCTCTTCGGCGCACTAAGTTACAAAAAATCCGAGGATCCTCTGCGTGTGCTGATAAATATACTTGAGCCCAAGACCGGCGTTATCAAAGAAGTGCTGGCAGAGCTCGGGGAAACTCCCGTACTTAGCATCTATACTGAGTCAAAATGGTTTGACAGACCCATACTGGAGCTGTCTCACGATGTGGTCAAATTCTTTGCGCAATTTGACACGGAGATAATTCTTGATATCAACTATTGATATCCATGGACTTGTCAGTCCAAAAAAAGCCTTGCTGCGCCGGACGGTTGCGGGTTTGTTAGTGACAGTTGCTTGCCGAAAAACGGCGGGTGTGGTAGCGTGGAGGCATCAAAGCAAAGGAGCGTGAAACGCTGTGTTCAGTGAAAATTTGAAAACATTAAGAAAACAAAAGGGCTTCTCTCAGGAGGAGCTGGCAGCCCGTCTTCATGTGGTCAGGCAGACGGTGTCCAAGTGGGAAAAGGGGCAGTCGGTGCCTGACGCAGGCACACTTATTCGGCTCGCCGAGATACTCGAGGTGTCGGTCAGTGAGCTGCTGGGCGAGAAAATCGAAAACGAGCAGGCAGCAAGCGATGTTGCCCAGCAGCTTGCGAGGATAAACGAGCAGCTTGCGATAAAAAATCGTCGGGCAAGGCGAATTTGGAAAGCCATCGGGATAATTCTTGCTGTCATCGTGCTTGTCAATATAATAGGTATAGTCCTTTTCACCGTCTTTCCGTCGAGTGGCGGTAATATAGACATACACGAGGTGTCGGAGCAGCTAATTGAAAAGGCATCTTTTCATAGCTATCAGCTATAATTCGACGCTTATCATAGTTATTCTGCCTTATTTGGCGCAGGAGGAGAAAATGAGGATCATTAAGAAATGGGTCGGGCACAAGCCGGAGTGCGCCGGTGATATGTGGCTGCTGGAGGTCACGCAGACGGAAATGTTCGAGCAGATGTACCCGCTTTTGGGGCAGCTTGCGCTGCACGCAACGAGCGGCCGTGATGTCGATTACCGCCTGTATCTGGTGTGTGAGGGCGGGCGCAGAATTTTACCGATCGACAAGCCGAGCGTCATGCGCGGCGCTTATAACGGCGGCGTTAGCCCCCTTGCCGACTGCGATATCAAGGAATACTCAAGCATCACCGAGCTAGTCGATACCGAAAACCTCCTCCCTGCCGTCGAAGCAAGCGAGTATCTTTTCAATTTACATTAGGGCTTTAATCAGTCGTTTATTCCAATGCCCGAGCGGCAGACTACGCATTTAAGCTTTGCTTGCGAAATTACCTCCGGCGTGGTTGAGTCCTTATACACAAAAAGTCTGCTCATCGTTTGATGAGCAGACTTTTTCATGCGTAATACGCATTATTTCGACTTAATTATGCGTAGTAGCTATATTAAATGCTTGTGTAGAAAAGGTTGGTCGCAAGCTGGACGAGGATGGAGACTGCGGATATCGACAGCCAGCAGCAGAAGCCGAGGAGGATGGGCTTGCCGCCGTTTTTTACGAGGCTCACGATATTCGTATTAAGACCGATCGCCGCCATTGCCATGGCGATGAAGAACTTTGCAAGCCACTTCATTGCGGGCACGAACGAGCCGCCGTAGAAGCTGACAAATCCGCTTTCCGGCAGAAGCCCCACGCCGGTGGTAAAGAGCGCCGCAAGCACGAACCACACGATGAAAAACGGGAACGCTTTCTTGAACGAGAAGGCGTTTTCGGCGTTTCCGCCCGCCTTTTTCGCCTTTGCGGTGCGCCACAGGGCGAGAACCAAGGTGATGGGAATGATGGCGAGAGTGCGGGTGAGCTTGACGGTGACGGCCGACGACAGGATGCCGTCAACGCCGTAGATGCTCTCGGCAGTCGAGGCCGCCGCAGTGACCGATGATGTGTCGTTGACCGCCGTTCCGGCGAACACGGCAAAGCCGCCGCTGCCGAAGCCGATTGCGTGGCCGAGGTACGGGAAAATGAGCGCCGCAAGCACATTGAACAGGAAAATGACCGATATCGACTGTGCGACCTGCTCATCCGATGCGTCGATGACGGGTGCGGTCGCCGCAATTGCGCTGCCGCCGCAGATGGACGAGCCGACGCCGATAAGGCAGGCGACCTTGGAGTTGAGCTTGAGCGCCTTCATCATGAGGTAGGCCACGATGAGTGAGGTCGAGATGGTGCAGACGATGACGGGCAGGCTCTTTGCGCCGACCTTGGCGATGGTGCTCATGTTGAGCGAGAAGCCGAGGATGATGACCGCCCACTGGAGAATTTTCTTGGATGTGAACTTAACGCCGGCCATGGCTGCGTCACTTCCGGCGAGCGTCGGCACGCACAGGGTAATGATCATGCCGAGCAAAATCGAAAACACGGGTGCGCCGACTATCTCAAGCGAGAACGAGCCGAGCTTCACGCCGCAAAGCAGGGTCGCCACGGCAGCAACGGCGGCACACAGCACGATGCCCGGCGCTTTTTTCTTTATTGATTGCATTTTATTTGCACAATCCTTTCGATCGAATAATAAAACTTCAAGTCGGCGAGAGCCGAGCCGCTTTTGCCTGTCAGTCTAACATTTTTGCTGTCATTTGTCACGACTTATCCGCGCAAATCAAGGCATCGTCTCAAGTAATTCGTCTGACAGGTGCTTGCAGTTTTGAGGGAGCGGAAAGCTGCCCGTCAAAGCCGAAAGTGTGCTTGGATTTCGTCGGCTCAATGAAAAACAAGGTGCCCCGCAGGACACCTTGTTCGTCACGAAAGAGAGAGAATCACTCGGAATTACTCAAGATCGCTCAAGCTGACGGGAGTGTTGCTTCCGTCGATCTAAAGTTGGCGGGGGTCGACCCTATATCGTCTGTCAGTGTGCCCTTTCGGCGCTTTGCACCCACTTAAGCTCGGCAGGCAGAAGAACCGAAAAATTCATCGAAAAGCACTACTGACAGATGCCCTGCAGTTTTGAGCGAGATAAAATGTGGTCAGGTCGTCTGAAAGGGCACAGGGAATACTTTGTGTATTTCCAAGGCCTTTCGGGCGTCATGGGCGCATTTTGGCCGGTCAAAACCGATATGGGCGTCGATTTCCGTCAACTAAAATAATTACTTAAGAAAGAACTGCTTATCGTAGTTGCCCTGGATGCAGCGGACGACCTGGGACAGAACCTTGCAGACGGGGGTGTCGATGCCCAGCTCTTCGCCGTACTCGGCGATCTTGCCGTTGAGAACATCGATCTCGGTCTGGCGCTGGTGGAACAGCATATCCTGGCACATGGAAGGATAGTAGTCGGCAATGTTGGTGACGATATCCTGATGATCGTGTGCGATGAACTCGTCAGCGTCCATGGGAACGCCCTTTGCGGTAGCAACGGCGCAGGTCTCACGGATGACGGAGTGGAACAGCCACTGGCCGTAGGGGTCAGCCTCGACCTCGCCGATCTTCAGACGAAGGACTGCGCAGACGGTGTTTACGGTCGCATTGACACAGACCTTCTTCCAGATGAACTTGTAGATGTTGTTGTCGGTGCCGGGATCGCCGTCACGCCAGTAAGCGTCGCAGCCGCCGTCACGGTAGCACTTGAGAAGCTCAGCGCATGCAGCGTTGGTGAGGTCGCTCTTGACAGCGCCGCCGAAGTTCATCTGAACGCCGCCTGCGGGGGTGGAAACGCAGGTGCCGGGCTCGGGCAGTGCAGTGCCGAGAACGCCGGAGCCGATGACGCAGCGCTCCTTGGGGAACACCTTGAACAGATTGTCGTCATTGCCGAGGCCGTTGATGAGGGAGACGGCGACGGTGGTGTCACCGACGACGGGCATGGAGTCCTGAATTGCCTGCTCGAGCTGGGTGGCCTTGGTCATGTAGATGATGATGTCGACCTTGCCCTCGGCAGCCTCTGCCTCGGCAGCGGTGGTGTAGGTGCGGAAACCGGTGAGCTGCTTTTCGATGTCATGGTACTCGCCGTTTTCTTCCTGGTGGATGATGAAGTGCATACCGTCCTCGGCAACCTTCTTCATGTGAGCCTCATAGCGGTCGATGAGGATGATATCTGCTCCGCCATTGCGGAGGTAGGAGGCAAAAACACTGCCTGCTGCACCGGAACCGTACATTGCAATTTTCATTGTTATTACTCCTTTACTTGTATTGTTTTTCGTAGTTTTTTTGTATACAGCTTATCAGCTGCGTAAACGCCTTATTCACCGGCGTGGGTACGCCGTACTGTGCGCCGTAGCGTGCGATAGCGCCGTTTAAAAGGGCTATCTCGGTCTGGCGCTTGTTGATGAGCACATCCTGTGCCATGGAGGGATAATAGGTGGCAAAGCCGGTCCTGAGCCTCGGCAGCTCCTCGAGCATATCCTGCCACAGGTCAACGCCCGTGACGGCCTTGCAGACTGCGCAGCCCTCCGCCCAGACGGTCTTTATGAGCTCGACACCCTCCTCGGTGTCGAGAAACTCGCCGACCTTGAGCCGGAGCAGTGACGACAGCGTGTTGTAGCCGCTGTTGGAGATCGCCTTTTTCCACACGAAGGGCCGGATATCCGCCTCAAAGCGGGTCAGGCAGCCGCCCTTGCAGAAGCACTCCTCAAGCGCCTTGCCGACCTTGTCGGTAAGCGGCGATCTCTCCGCTGCACCGAAGTGCATGATTATGCCGCTCTCGGGCTTGGAGACGCATTTTGCAGGTTCGGGAAGCTCGGTGCCTATCGTGCCGAAGCCGTATAGTATGCGGTCCTTGCCGACATATTTTGCGAGCACATCGTCGTTGCCGAGACCGTTTTGCAGCGAGACGACAACGGTGTCCTCACCGATGCAGTTATTCAGCGTGGGCATGATGCTGTCGGTCTGGGTCGCCTTGACCATGAGGATGACGACATCCTGCACGCCGATATTCTCGGCGGTCTCGGCGGTTTTGAACCCCGTGAGAAGCTCCTCGCCCTCGGGAGTGACGAAGGTCATGCCGACTGAAGCGCACTTATCCATGTGCGCCTTGTAGCGGTCGACGAGCGTAAGCTCAGCGCCGCCCTTTTTGAGGTAGCAGGCAAAAACGCTGCCGGCTGCCCCGGAACCGATCATTGCAATTTTCATATCGTTTCCTCGATAGGACACCGCCTTTCGACGGTGTCCTTTGTTATTGTATAGTTACTCTGCCTTCTTTGCGGCTTCGAGCTTCCTGATCTTGGGGATGCCCCAAACGAATGCCGGAATGACGATGACGAGCAGTGCGTAGTAGCCGTCATAGCCGTAAGCAAACTTGACGATGTCGGTCAGGCCGAGCAGCGAGATGCCGAAGCAGATGGCGATAACGATGGCTGCAACGAATATGCCGCGAACCTTGTCGCTCTTGATGGTCTTGGGGAAGAACTTGCCTTCAAAGCGCTGGATGAGGGTGTAAACGAGGGTGACGCAGGTGGATATGAATGCGCAGAACAGCAGGACGCTGAATGCGACAAGCAGCCACTTGATGCCGATGAGGTCAAGCACGGTCTGGTTGGGGATGCCCAGTGCGTTTGCATATGCAACGAGGGGGCTGCCGGAGCCGGCTGCAAGGAATTCCTTGCCTGCGGTCTGCATGGAGGCGAGCAGGGGGTACCACTTGGTGAGCATCCAGCCGGAAGCAGCAAGTGCGAGGCCGTTCATGAGCCAACCGAGGATGTGTGCCTTCTTGACGCCCTTGAGGGACAGGTCCTGGCTTGCTGCGATCATCGGGGGGATGGATACGCACTGGAAGCCGGCGTAAACGAGGATGCCCTTCCAGATAGCCGAGCCGACATTGTTGGTGTACTCGGCAAACTGAAGATTGTGCTGAGAGGTGATCTGAGCTGCGATGGAGTCGTAATCAGCGGTCAGGCCGAAGACGACGAGAAGTGCGGTGATAACGATAATGGCCATCGACAGAACGGTCGATGCGGCACGGACGAGCTTGATGCCGAAGATGGTCAGGATGATCAGGATCGCAATGATGGCGAGGTTCATGATGACCTTTGTCGAGCCGACATAGTTCAGACCGATGAAGTTTGCGAGAACTTCGCCTGCACCTGCAACGGCGGATGCGATAGCCGCAAGCACGATGACGATGTAGAAGATCTCAAAGAAGACCTCCATCCACGGCTTGGGGTACAGTGCTGCATAAGTGTCCTTGTAGTTGTCAAAGCCGCTGAGCTTTGCGAACTTGACCATGATGTACATTACGATGGCCAGAATGCCCATTGCGAGAATGGGGAAAATTACGGAAGTGTAGCCGTAATTTGAATAGTACTGGATTACCTGATTGCCGGATGCGAAGCCGCCGCCGACATGGGTACCGAACCAAACGGACGCAACGGTGAACGCCGCCGCCCATGTGCTTTTCAGCACGCTCTTGTCGTTCATTTTTCTTTCCTCCTGTTGATTTTTCTTTTTCTCTTCTATTTTGTATAAATTAAACCCGTTTACCGGATGTAATTTCTGTTTTCGTTCGCTGTCAAAAAATAAACAAGTGACCCTGCGCATCAAAGGGATGTTATAAAACGATCCCGTTGCGCAGGGCCACATGGTAGGAGAGAAATGTGCGCCGCCTTCGGCGGACGCATCATGATTATTCATTTTGTAGCAGGCCGCCTTTGCCCGACCTGCGCCGAAATTGCCTTATAACCTTTAGCGTGCACAGTTTAATGCATGCGATGCAATTGCGTCAACTAAAATACAATTGACCGTAAATTCGTCCGAAAATTTGTCAAAATCCCCGCCCAATTGCGTTTCATCATGTGCAGAAGGGGTAATTGAACCTTTTTCCTGAGCGTCCCTTCCCGAAAGCAAAACCCCCTCACCCAAATCCACCGAAAAACTGTTGACAAATTTAGTGAGGAGGCCTATTATAGTAAATGAAAGTAGGCGCCGCCCAATAGACGGTTGCCCGAAGGATAATTACTTATGTAATCGCCTTGGACAGAAGGCGATTACATCTTTTTATGCTCACTTCCTGCTTGCTATAAGCAGGGCGGCGAGGGTAATAAGGACTATTGTGTATTGGAATAGATCCGAATATGTAACAGCCATGTTACCACCTCCTTGAGCTAAACTCGAGGAGGAAGATGTTCCCCCTCTGTTGGAGGAGGCAACCGCCTACCGTATGGGTAGCACCCAAAATTATTATTATATAGTAAAAAGTGTAATTGTCAACCGTTTTCGACAATTACACTTTTTCTTTATAAAAGGAACGATTTATAAACTTTTCTTTGTTTTGCCAAAGAAAAGTTACAAAAGAAACGCAACCAAAGGCGTTTAACCACCCTTTGGAATCCCGGTAC
>JABLTO010236779.1_pt1 | contig 20684 bp, 15 predicted proteins | sample 7160091 | NCBI WGS metagenome assembly JABLTO01 (sample SAMN14651225, study PRJNA627086) | human gut metagenome | isolation source: feces | host: Homo sapiens
CGGAAATTGCACAGCAGGCAACCGTGATGAACATGAAGCTCCAAATTGGGGTGCCGGCCGGATGCATGTTGTACATATGACTCCAAATTTCAGGAATGGTATAATCCGGATTGGTAAAGATACCAAAGATTACGCCGATTGCCATAATAATCAAGCAAAGACCAAAGATCGGATAAATCTTGCCAATGATCTTATCAATCGAGATAAACGTTGCAATAAAGTAGTAAACCAGAATGATAATCAGCCAGAACAATGTTGTGGTAACGACACCGGACAGACCGCCGTTTTTACACAGCGTAACAATCAGACCGGCAGGACCTACGGCAAATACCGTGCCGACCATAACCAGCAGAACAACGGAGAATACGCGCATAACGTTCTGCATACCGGAACCCAAATACTTACCAGTCACTTCAGCAACGGAACTGCCGTCGTTTCGCTCACTGATCATACCTGAGAAGTAATCGTGAACACCGCCGGCAAAAATCGTGCCGAACGTGATCCAAAGGAATACAACAGGACCCCACAGAGCACCCTGCATCGCGCCGAAGATCGGGCCAAGGCCTGCAATATTCAGCAGCTGAACCAAAAAGAGTTTCCACTGCGGCATAACAACGTAGTCAACGCCGTCGTTGATGCGCACAGCAGGAGTTTCACGGTCATCCGGACCGAAGGTGTTGTCGACAATTTTACCATATGTAAGATAGCCGACAATCAGGAGAGCCAGACAAAGAATGAAGCTTAACATAAAAACGACCTCCTTCACATATAAGCAGAGAGCCAGACATTCCGACTGATCCGCTCTGCTTTCTTTACCTGTTATTATAGAATATTTGGGGAAAAAATCAAGAGAAAAATTAAAGAAATTGTAGAAAATATCCAAAGAATTTCGAAGATAGTACCAAAAATTCGAAAATTATCAAAAAATATAGAATTTTGTTTTCCGCGGCATTCTTTTTGTTCCATTTGGAAATTTAAGGCATAATTTGCTTGCCATCCTCTTTGTTAGCTGGTAAAATTTAGATACATAAAGTTATTATCCATACGAAACTATTTTAGCGTCCATTGACAAAAATTACCGGATTAAAATTGACGGCGAAAGAGCAAAGTCGTTTTCTCAACAAGAAAAAGAGGGTAAAAAGTGATTAAAACAATTCTTGGCGGAATCCTCCTTCAAATACTGAATATGCAAGCGATCTATCATCTAAATAAAAATGCTCATTTTGGAAACACAAATAATTTCTATCGGCATACGACAACCTATGAGCAGGCGCATGCTTGGCTCAAGCCGTTATTTTGCTTTTGGAAGAAACACCATCGCGTGTTGAAGGCAGCGTTATACCTGCAATGGCTTCAGATAGCAGCAATACTCTGCAATTTGATTCTTATTCCAGTAGCAATGATACATGGCTTTTCCGACATTATTAAACTTATCATGATAGGGTCGAACGTTGCCGCAGGTCTATTGATTATAGAGTGCGAGTATATTTATATCGGACGATATTAATTAAATACATCCTGCACTTGAATGGGCGGAATGATGATTATTCTACAAAATATGATCTAACTGTAGAATAGAGAAAAAATATAAGAAAAACAAGAGCTTATCGGTAAATTTTCGCCGATAAGCTCTTGTTTTGCTATGCTGCAAAGTTATAAACCTTTACATATATAAGCTCGTATTTTCTCGATTCATACGGAAAAGAGATAGTCTATACGGAAAAACGAACTATGAGAATGGTTACTGTTTGTGTTACTATTGTTAATATTATGTTAATATCATACGATAGCTATTAACAGTTGTATACGAGCTGCAACACAAATATAGACAAGCTGCGATTGAAGCAGCTTTTTTGCCGTATTTGGAAGGGAGACGACATGACTTGACGGGAAAGAACCGCGGAAAACGCGCGATCTTTTTTTTGCTGCTGCTTTGTCTGCTAGTGCCGATGTTTCCCCGCAGTATTGGCATGGACGCGAAAGCAGACGATGCAACCGACACGGTTGCCATCACACTGCATGATTTATATATCGACCGATATGTGACGACAGACAATTCCGATGTCCTCAAGAACAATTCGTTCTATACGATTTCCGTTGACGAGGCGGACAAGAGCAAGTTCTCTGATACTGTCACTCTTCCGGATACGAAAATTTTGAGCGGCGGGGATACGACATTTGAGTTGCCTTCCAAGGATAAGGACGGAAACGCCGTCACATGGTATACGGAAAAGGGCGGCGATGTAACTACCATCTCAAAGAAAGATGAGAACACCGTAACCGTCACGGTCAAAGGCATTAACGAACAAGTGCTTTTGACCACGGATCAGTCGAAAGCGGAAGGCTTGAAGGTACATTGCTTCGTGCTGATTGACCAACAGCCGGTAGAGGTCGGCTTGCTGACGACAACGAAAACGCATACTTCATCCGAGTGGGGTACAGGAAAAAACTACAAGCGCTATTATATCACGTCGGCGCAGGCGGAAACCGTATATAAAAAATACGGATTCAATGCGAATCAGTATACTCCGGATACAACGAATACCCAGAAATTCAATTTTGCGATTGGATTTTATGACCGAGACATTACCATCTCTGATAACTCTGCCAGAATGTGGGCGGATATCGCGCCGATAAACGTCGACGGTGAATATAAAATCCCGATGATTTCTGAGGAGGACGGCAAAAAGTATGGGAGTTGTTCCGTGTATTATATCCCGAACAATACGGGAAAAAAAGATTTTTGGACAAAAGATATCACCATAGATAAGAACTCCTTTACGACTAGCACAGATTTTCTTAAAAGCAACAGCTTCTACACCGTCTCAGCGCAAGACGACGCGGGAAAATTTGGTTCTGACACTGCAATGCCGGAGAAGCAATGCATTTTGAACGGAAAATCTGTCACAATGACCCTGCCGTACAAGGAAGGCGTAAAGTGGTATGCCAACGGCATCCAAGTGAAACCGGAGAAGATCGATGGCGACAAGGCGGACTATACCGTAACCGTCAACCAAAAGACCACCTTCACAACGAAAGTTTCGCTCATGCCGATCAATGCGTATGTCGTGATTGATGACAAGTGGACACCGGTGGAGGAGGAATGGACATGGGACAGCTCTGCCAACAAATTCAAAGGCGGCAAACTGACGATATCGGAAGATCAAACGACCGGTACGGGCGACAAAGAGCGCTACTATATCACCGAGACACAATTACAAACTATTTTTGCAAAGTATGATTCTTCCATCAAGGTTGAAAATACAAACCATTTCGCGCATGAAATGATTGTAAAAAGCAATCCCGATACAGTTTGGGCGGATACGACTGTGTTCACAGTTGGAAGTGAAAAATGCATTCCGTTGAACATGTTGACATCGGGAAAGGGCGCGGCGATATACTACACGCCGAAGGATTCTGGTAAGCTGTCGAATACGGATGCTTTGCGAAAGAAAAACTGTCTGAAATATTCGATATCCGCGAACAACAAAAAAGACTATGCCTATGTCAATACAAGTGCAGAACTTCCAGAAAAAGCGTTCTTTGACACCGGAACAACGAACAATGTTTCTATTACCCTGCCGAACTTTTCAGATAGCGCCATTCAATGGGTGGCAAAGGACACAAACGGCAAGGACTGCACAAATCATTTTGCGCAAACGAGCAATAAAAATAATACTACAACCTACACGCTGAACCAAACAGACGGCATCCGGCAGCAGTATATCTTTGAGCCGAAAAATGCCAATCAAAAGCTGCGCGTGGTGTATAACACCGATGTGTCAAAGTCACTGGAGGATATTTTTTCAAAGAACAGTCAAAAAGGTGACCAAGAAGTCGTGCAGCCATGCAACATCAAAGGAAATATAACCTATACGACATCCGAAATACAGAAGAATGCGTCGCACACGGTTTTGCGTCCGGATGACGACTATGCAGTGGTAAATCACACGAAATATTCCAAGCAATACTACTACACGTTTGACTGCTGGGAAGTGACCACAGTTGGAGGAGGAAAGAAAACGATTCAGGCGGGCGCTACGCTGGACTATGATACGCTACAGGCATATGCGAATGCGGACGCCGAGGTGCAGCTGCAGGCGAAGTGGAAGCTGCGAGATAAAAAAGGGCGTCCGGATTCCGTCAATTTTTTCGTCGGCTTAGGCTGTGAAATTCTGGACTATGGCGGCAATACAAAGCCACAGCCCAAAGAGAATTTCACAAAAGACTCCGTGTATTCCACCCGCATTCACGGCACGGATTACGTAATAGGCCATGATCTCAAGGATGAAAAGGGAAATAAATCAGGTATTTATGTTGCCGATGCGGCGAGCGCGAACACCGCATTCGATTTGGATAAAGATCTCCGCAACGCGGCAAATAACATACCGCTTTACGTAACATCCGACAAGGCAGCAACCCAATCTATCTACTGTCCATTGGATGAAGGAGTTGACAAAGCGGAGATCACCGTTGACAGCATGCCGACAGATGAAGAAATTTTCAGAAAAATCCGAAACAGCAAGGAAGAGGTTTACAAATCTGACCCGAACAATCCGGACAACAAAGTAATCATTCCGAAAGAGAATCTGACCACGGACAAGTATGCGATTCGCTGGTACGTTCTAAAATATCAGAACTCGGACGGCTGGCACATTGACGGCGTGCTGGTCGAAAAAAACGCAAAGGTTATCATTAAAAAAACCTTTGTCGGCGACAGCGAAGCGATTGACGAGGTCAAGAAGAACTATTCGATTACCGTCACAAAAAGCGATGATTCAAAAGACACGCGAACGCTGACGCTCAAGGCGGCGAGTTCGCGTGACAGTACAAGCCTTGGCTATACGACGTATGACGAAGCCACCGACACGTATACGTGGGTTGTCGAAGGATATCAGGGCGAGCAGTACACCGTCAAAGAACAAAACTACACGGCACCAGACATAACGAGCGAGGAAAATTCCCGCACTGGCACGCTGAAAAAAGCGTTTACGTCCACCAGCCGCTACTCCATACACAACGCGGAGAATCACGAGAACGATACCAACGGCGATAAGCCGTATATGGACGACGGCGTTTCGGTCACGATGGCTGCGTATGCCACCGACATTGATAAACAGTACTACCAAACGGTACATCTGACCAACATTTATGCGCAGGCGGGTATCTTGACGCTGTCCAAGGCAGACAGAGTAACCGGCCATGGACTGGGCAACGTTCAGTTCAAGCTGAGCAACCAAAACGGTTCAGAATTGAAATTGCTGCGCAGACCGAACACCAACCAGTATTCTGTCAAGACACAGCAGGCGGGAAATCTCGGCTATACGGAGACAGTTCCGGACAACATTGTCCAGACCGATGCGAACGGCTATGTGCAGCTGCGCTTACCGCCGCTGATCGATGGAGATACCGTGGATACAAGGTATGACGGCGAGTACTTTCTGGAAGAAATTCTTCCGGAGGGCTACACCGGCGCGAAAAAAATCTCCATTACCGTTACCGATGATGCTCAAGTACGCTTTGAAATCATTGCGCTGGATGACAACAACAAAGATACCACGGACACTTGGCTGGATAACACGCAGAACGACGCGCCGATTCTATACAACACGTCCAAGATGCTGACGACGGTTACCGCGGTGAAGAAGTGGACGGCCACAACCTTGGAAGCGTCCAAGGTTCCCGTCACCGTGCAGCTGTGCCGCAACGGCAGACCGCTGGAGAATGTCTCCGACAAGGTTTATACGCAGACATTGAATGCGGCCAACCACTGGCAGTACACGTGGGAAAACCTTCCGCTGTATGTAGACGGAGAGATTGCGAAATATTCCCTGCGCGAGCTGTCCATCGGCGATACGAAGTACGATGCCAATGTCATCAACGACTACGACACCGATGGCTACGAGGAGTACGAGGTCACGGAGGACGCGACCAAATACTACGAGGGCGAAGATTCACCGATTCAGAGTGATAACACGGTGGATGAATCGAAATTCAAACACACACTCGCCGCGTGGAAGGACAACAGCGGCAAGATGCACTATTCCAACCACGCACTGCTCGTCATCTGCAACGCGCCGGTATCGGCGGACATTTCGTTCGAGAAGGTCGATGCCGAGCACGGTCGTGCGCTTGCCAATGCAGAATTTACGCTGTACAGCGATGAACAGTGCACGAAGATGGTAACGGGCGAAGGCTTCCAGAATCCGGAAATTTCATACCCAGACTTTGGCACCGTCCAATTCAACAATCTTCCGGCGGGCACATACTATTTCAAGGAGACCAAAGCTCCGCCGGGGTATGAGGCGGACGATACGGTCTACAAAGCAGTCATCCGAAACGGCAAGACGGACATCACACCGATGCCGAAGGGACGAGAAGAAGAATCCAAGCAGAGCAACGGCGTGACCGTCACCAATGTGTCAAAGATGAAGCTGACCATCAAAAAAGTCGACATGGACGGCAATCTGATTACCAGCAGTCCCGCGACCTTCGAGATTCAAGAGGGCACCGATTCCACGAAGATACAGCAGACGAACAATGGTGAAATCACGCTGACCAACGTCACGGAGGGCGAACAGTACATCTTTGAGGTCTCCGCACCGGAGGGATACAAAACGCTGAATACCCATGTCACGCTGGAAATCGCAAACGGCGAAATCAAGAGTATTGAAGAAAATCCGGACGAAGAGCATTGGGTATTGCAACGGGACGGCGATTGTTCGTACACGCTGACGGTCAAGAACGAACCGCTGGTTTCGCTCCCGTCTGCGGGCGGGCGCGGGTATCCGCTGGCATTGCTGCTCGGCGCGGGACTGATGTGCGGCGTGTCCGGTCTGGCGCTCTGGCTGCGCCACCGGAGAAATCAATAGCAGATATATAATATACCGCGCGTTTGCCGAAAGGGAACGCAGATATTTTATATTTCATACAAACCCTCATTTGTTAGGTAAAAGAAAGGATGTAAAAACTATGAGGAAAACAATCAAGCGGCTGGGAGCTGTGCTCCTTGCCATGGCAATGGCGGTCTCCGTGCTGTGCACGGGCGCGCTGGCGGCGGAGAATACGTACACGCTGACAATTCAAGATTCCAACAAGGATCATAAGTATACCGCGTATCAGGTATTTGCCGGTACGGTGCAGAATGTAGAAGGCAAAGAGGAGAAACGGCTGAACGTTACCGGCTGGGGCAGTGGCGTTGACACCTCGAAAGCAGTAAGCGACAAAACACTGGTACAGGCAATTCAGGAGATTACAGTCGATACCGGCCATAAGCCGTTCGAAGGCAAGACCGAACCGGGCGATATTGCGGCTGTTCTCGGAGATACCGCGAATAATAACAGCGCCGTTGCAGCGGCATTTGCGGATGTTGTGGCTAATTATGTGACAGATGACGGTCACTCTACTACCGATTGGACGGCTACGACTGACGGCACTCTGGCACACTACAAAATCACCAACCTGACTGGCGGTTACTATTTCGTCAAGTCTGCCAACACGGCTTCTACAGACGTTGCCAACACGCGCTATATGCTGGAGGTTGTCGGCGATGCAACCGTAGCAGCAAAGAATGGTGTTCCGACTGTCGACAAGACGGTTCAGAACGCAAACAATACTAACACAGATTTCGCAGATACCACCACCGCACAGGTTGGTCAGACTGTCAACTTTAAGCTGACCGGTACTCTGCCGAGCAACTATGATTACTATAAGAATTATGCATATACATTCGATGATACGCTGTCTGAAGGTCTGACGCTGACTAATGCACAGAAAGCTGCGCTGTTTGTTAAGGTATATGCATCTCAGGAAGAAGCTACACGGGATAAAGATGGTTCGTCTGATACCGTAGGCACAAAGCTGGCTGCCGACAATTATACCGTTAATGTAACTTCTAATAGCGATGCAAAAACCACTTCTCTGAAAGTAGCCTTTGCTGATTTGAAAACTATTAATGCAGATAATGACGCACTGATTACGAAGGATTCTGTTATCGTTGTTTACTATTCCGCGACTATCAACGGTTCTGCAACCGCGGGTGGTGAAGGCAACAAGAACTCGGTCAAGCTGGAATACAGCAACGACCCGAACAACACCGGTACAGGCACAACAAAATCGGACGAAGTCAGCGTATTCACCTTTAAGCTGGATATTACAAAGGTTAAGAAGGATGAAACAACTACAAAGCTGGCTGGCGCAAAGTTCGTTCTGTCTACCAGTGATAAGTTGGATATTGGCGTTGCGGATTCGGATGCAGAGCTGGATAGCACTGTAACGAACAATCTGATTAAAGTAACCGGTACTACACCGAATTATGTAATCAACGATGGCACGAATACTGGTGCTACCGCACAGTATATCATGGAGACAGCAACCGGAGATAATCTCGGTCAGCTGAATATCACCGGTCTGAACAAGGGCGTGTACTATCTCTACGAGACCAAAGCTCCAGGTGGCTATAACAGAATCACAGAGCCGATTAAGATTGAGATTACAGAAGATACGACTACTGGAAAGGATACGGCTGGCGAGTTCAGCGTAAAAACTTTACAGTATAAAATCAATGATGGTGACGAACAGAATGGAACTACAACTGATGGCGTCATTAAAGCAGACGTAGAAAACACCGCCGGTTCCACCCTTCCGTCCACCGGCGGCATGGGCACGAAGCTGTTCTACACCATCGGCGGCATCCTGATGGCTGGCGCGGCAATCGTGCTGGTGGTCAGAAAGCGCCGTTCTGACGCAGAGTAATCTCACGGACGCAGAAACTGCACATCAAGCAATCCTGCTCCCTCTTTGAGGGAGCAGGAGATTTCCTCTGACGAATCAGGGGGTGCTCTGATACAAACTTGCTTCTTTTACAAGCCCTCTCTGTCTGCTTACGCAGACATCTCCCCCAAAGGGGGAGACGAGAAAAAGTCTGTGCGACAGAGTGCAATCTCACGCAGAGACCAAGCTTGCCTCTCCCTCTGGGAGAGGTGTCACGCAGTGACGGAGAGGGCTAAGAAGAAAGTTGTAATTTTAACCAACATTAGGGAGCGATTCATGAAGCAGACCAAGAAAGCAAAACAAAAGAAAAAGGGCGGTTCTTTTTCGACGGTTCTCTTGATTGTGATTTTCCTCGTGGGTCTCTCCGTTATGTTGTATCCTGCGGTGAGCAGCTGGTGGAACTCGATGCACATGTCGCGAGCAGTCGCGGCGTACCAAGAAGCGGTCGAGGACACAAGCAAGGCGGAGCGCGAAGCGATGCTCGCCGCAGCAGACGACTACAATCGGCGTCTGTTCGAACGCCATGCCGGCATCGGCACAAATTTGGAGGACTATCAGTCTGTGCTGGATATCACCGGCACGGGCATCATGGGCTATATCACCATTCAAAAGCTGGATTTGGAACTGCCGATTTATCACGGCATGGACGCGAATGTTTTGCAGGTCGGTGTCGGGCATGTCTCCGGCAGCAGCCTGCCGGTCGGCGGCGAAAATACATTTAGCGTGCTGTCCGGTCATCGCGGCATGCCGGATGCGCGGCTGTTTACCGATATTGACCAGCTGGTCAGAGGCGATATCTTTATCAATACGGTCTTAGACCGCAAAATCGCGTATCAGGTGGACGATATCTCGACGGTTTTGCCGCGCGAAGTGGAAGAACTGCGCATCGTAGAAGGCAAGGATTACTGCGCGCTCGTCACGTGCACGCCATACGGCATCAATACCCATCGGCTGCTTGTGCGCGGTCACCGCGTTGCCCTGCCGGACAACACCGAACTGCCGACGGCGCAGGAAAAAATGCAGGGCTTGGATTGGAAAATCAAGTTGCTGGCTGTGATTTTGGCGCTGTTGCTGCTGCTTGGCATCGTCCTACTGTGGCGCAGACGCAAAAGGAAAAAACGGAAAAGAAGGGAATCCGGTGAGGAACATCCTGAACATTGGGAAGTTGTCGAAGAAATTGCTGCTCGTCCTGCTGACCATGCTGCTGCTGCTGACAAGCCGCACTCGCGCAGCCGAACCCATCGACACGACAAAAACCGAAAGCCTCACGATTGAAAATCGGAAAAAATTTGAATAAAAAGCAGTTTTCAGCCAGCTTGCCATTTGTCACGTTACATGGTAAAATCGAAGCGAGCAGCAGTGGAGTAGAAATTGACAACAGGCGGTGATAACCCATGAATTCAAATATATTGTAAATTTTTATTGCTATGTAGATGCGCCTAAAGTAAAAGAGGTAAAACGGGACGAAGAAGTAAGATATACAGAACAATGTATAGCCGAATTGTCCCAAAATCCTATGATAAAAGAAAAAGTGCGCACACAAGATGAAGATTTTAGAAATGTAAGCTACGTGACAATCTGTTTAGAGCTTTATGCGATTCAATATGACAAGTTACAGGAAAAATTTGAAGCTGCACAAGAAATGGAACAGAAAAAACGTTGTTTAGATGAAATGATAACATGGGCGGATGAAATTGCCGAACGAGTTGAAACTGTCCATAACAATAACACTGCATCTGAAAGAATAAAAGAATCAGGAGATCAGCAGTGCATGAAAAAACTTCTTGACATATATGCAAAGTATCCGGTAATACAGAGATAGCTGTACTGCGATTAAGCTGTTATATGAAGCTGGGTGATTTATATGAATGCGGAAATTGAAAGAGAAATTGTTCAAAATTTTGTTCAGAAGAGAAGTAAGGAAAGACTCCGTTGGGAATTAAGCTCACCCAAAAAAAGATTGGGTGGCATGTCTAAAATCAATAAGAGAGAGTATTTGGATGAAAGAAAGATCTATAAAATCCCGCATTGGAGTATAGATGTGTTAATGAAACAGATTTTTTTGTTAGGCGGAACACGTAGAACCTATTATCTTTCATTAGATTCGTACTGTCAAACTGATGATTTTCCAAAAGAAGTGGATATATGCGATGCGATTAGTATGGCAAGACAAGAAATTGGAGGGTGCATACTATATTTTGGCAACGGTATAGGCTATTATCATGAAGGCGAGCCGTATGACACACATCAAGAGTATATTTTATCAGCTAGACCAATAAAACCATTTGTTAAGTAGGTACACATGATCAAATATTTGACTGAGTGGTTGCAATGGAGCTATTATCATGCGCCATTGATTCCGCAGACAAGATATATAAAACACGTCATTATCCTCATTTTACTTGTTTATATTTTAGCTGTTTTTGATATCCGTGGATTTTTGAACGGAATGTCACTTTTTTATTTGACCAAGCGACAGCGCCAGAAAAAACTCAGAAAATGTTCTTTTAAAGAAAGCTTTACCTATAGTAGATGTAGGGACGAAATTCCCAAACCGTGGATGCATTATTATTGGTTTGTTATTAGCATATATCCAATACTAATTCTGTTTATAATACTTATAAATGTATTTTGCAATACAAACCCCGTTGCACAATATGCTGTCCAACTATTAGTAAGAGGAACAGTTTGTTTATCTATAGTTGTAAGCATTCTAATAGAATGTCTATTTTTTAAGATAGGTCATGGATATGCTTACGATCGATGGATTCGAAGTCCGCAAGAACGCAAAAACAATCTCAAATGTCAAAAAAATGCAACAACAGCATTCGTTGTAGCTATTGTCGGACTAATTTTATCTTTCCTGTTCGCTTTAGACGGATTGGTATTGAGCATGATCGGCCTTGTTCTGGCTGCAAGGGCGAAGGTGCAGCAGCGGAGCAAGGCAAATGCCGCATTGGTGATTTCCATCATCGGTCTGGTGTTCGCGGTACTGCATATGGCGGTTGGTGCTGTTTGGGCGGTCGCTTCATAGTGACAAAACCAATCCATGACTCTCTCATCAAAAGAAACCGACCAGTTCTCGTATAAGAACTGGTCGGTTTTTATGTAAAGTTATTGTGCTTTACATATCGCTCTTTTCGGCAAAGTTACAAGCATAACTGTTCCGTTTTCGGAGCTTTCTTCTGTTTTTACTGTTCCGCCGTGGAGCGAAGCGATTTCCCAAACTAACGAAAGTCCAAGTCCTACGCCGCCGTGCGCTCTGCTGCGAGACTTGTCCACGCGGAAAAACGGCTGAAAGATGCTTTCTCTGTATTGTTCGGCAATTCCAAATCCGTGATCCTTTACTCGTATGAGAATCCTGTCTGCTTCATCACAGATGGAAATATGAACTGCTGCATCACAGCGATTATATCGTATGGCATTTTCGGTTAAATTGAATATCATACGATACAGTAACGTATCGCTGCCGATTAACGTACCGTCCCCATCGTATGAAAGCGTGACTCCTTTTTTCTCGGCAAGTGGAGCGAGATCGGTCAAAATTTCTTCAAGCATTGGTGCAAGTTCCACTGTGTCATTACAGGGAACCGTGCGGAGCGCACTCATTTCCAGCAGAATTTTCGTCATCTGCGACATGCGTTCGGTCTGTTCCTGTAAAAGCTTGAGAAATTCTGCGATTTCAGGTTCTGCATCGACATGCTCGACAGCAAACAATTCAATCTGTGCTTGCATGAGCGCGAGCGGCGTGCGCAATTCGTGCGCAGCGTTTCCGGTAAACTGCCGCTGCGCTGTAAAGCCTTCATCCAAGCGGTCAATCATGCTGTTAAAGGAGCTGCTGAATTGTTTGAACTCCGGCAGCACATCTTCGCTGACCTTCATATCAGACAAATTGTTCGGCTGCACATGTTCAATTTGCGCAGCAAAGCTGCGCAAAGGCTTCAGCGCGTGACCGCTGACAAAATATGCGAGTACACCGCCAAACACGGTGACAGCAGCTGTTATGTACCAATTGGTGATTCCGAAGGATTCCTGCACACCGCTTACAATAATCGTGAGTTCCTGATCCAAGTTTTTACTCTGTGGGTCGAACGAATCCGGTTTTCCCTGATCAATGTCACTGTAAGCGGAGATGCCGTCACTGATGGAATCCATATAGTGCTTGCCGGAATAACCGATCAGACAGTTCATGAGCAGGCAGGTCACAGCGATAAGAACCGCGGTCATCAAAGTAATGCGCCATTGCAAAGACAAACGTTTCATTGCTTTTCCTCCATGACATACCCCTCGCCGATGCGATTGTGTATCGGGTCATATCCCAAGGCAGTGCGCAGTTTTTTTCTAAGGGCGGAAATGTGCACGCGGATAGAATTGCTAAAATTGTCCACGCTGCTGTCCCAAACATGTTCGAGAAGTTCTTCCTGACTGATGGGGCGTCCCTGATTGAGCATGAGGTACTCCAAGATTCCCGTTTCCTTGCGAGTCAGAGACAACGGCTCTCCGCAAACAGAAGCCTTTCGCGTTTTTGCATCGAAAGAAAGCTCCGAACAAGTCAAAACAACATCGTTTTGCGTAAAACGTCTGAGCGTCAGACTGCGTATTCGTGCCGCAAGCTCGTCCAGATGAAACGGCTTTGTCAAATAATCATTGGCGCCCGCATCCAAGCCGGCTACTTTATCGGAAACCTCACAGCGAGCGGATAAAATCAGAACTTTGGTTTCCCGATCGGTTTTTCTCAGTGTTTTCAAGACCGTCATGCCGTCCTCACCGGGAAGATTGAGATCCAGCACAACAAGATCAAAACGCTCTATCGAGAGCAGTTCCACTGCCTGTTGTCCATCATAGCACGCATCCACACTGTAAGCGAGGCGTTTGAGACTGCGCACAATTGTATCGCACAGGGCTTTTTCATCTTCAACCACTAAAATATGCATATAAAATCTCCTTATACTCCTTGATTACTATTTCTATTGTAAATTATAACACGGCACGTATAAAATTCTTATTAAGAACCGAAACTTAACAGAGATTTTATGCTTGCCGTGCTATACTAAGCCAGAAAACAGAGGGAGGGATTCAATTGTTTGGAAAGAAAAAAGCATTCTTACAGGGTACACTGTTACTCGCCGGAATGGTTATGCTGTGTTTCGGAGTCATGCGCGGCGAGGTAGATACAGTATTCAGCAAAGCCGTGCGGTTGTGTTTGGAGTGTGTTGGAATTGGATAACAGAAAACCGACTTTCTCACAGCGTTTCAGCCGCGTGCGCGGTTGGATTCAGGCAGGAGCAACGCTGCTCACCAATATACACCTGCCAAACTTCTTTCGAGGCGGCATATATCAGGGCAAAGGAAAATCGGTGTGTGTCCCCGGCTTAAACTGTTATTCCTGTCCGGCAGCATCGGGTGCGTGCCCCATTGGTTCTTTTCAGGCGGTAGTCGGCTCGTCAAAATTCGGGTTTTCTTATTATATAACCGGATTTTTGATTTTGCTTGGCGTACTGCTGGGACGCTTCATCTGTGGATTTCTATGTCCGTTCGGATGGCTGCAGGAGCTGCTGCATAAAATCCCAAGCAAAAAATTGTCTACAAAAAAGCTAAAGCCGCTCACGTATTTGAAATATATTATCTTGCTGCTGGCTGTGGTTTTACTGCCTGCGCTTGCAGTCAACGATGTAGGCATGGGCGATCCGTTTTTTTGCAAATACATATGTCCGCAGGGTGTGCTGGAGGGTGCAATTCCGCTGTCCCTTGTGAATGAAGGAATACGCGCGGCATTGGGAACGCTGTTTGTCCAAAAACTTTTTATTTTAATTGCGGTAGTCGTGTTGAGCATCTTATTTTACCGCCCGTTTTGCAAATGGATTTGTCCGCTCGGCGCGTTTTATGCCCTGCTGAACAAGATTTCCTTGCTCGAAATAAAAATGGACGAACAAAAGTGTGTTTCTTGCGGAAAATGTGCGGCATCGTGCAAGATGGATGTAGATGTCAGAAAAACACCAAACCACGCCGAGTGCATCCGCTGCGGCAAGTGTATCACTGCATGTCCCGCCGAAGCACTATGCTTTCATTACGGCTTCGGCTCATCACACAAGAAGAAAGAACAACAAACCAACGAGATAAACATGGAGGAACAACGATGAAACGATGGAAAATACTCACTGTACTGATGACCTTTGTGCTGGCGTTCAGCCTCACGGCGTGTTCGGCAAACAAAGACAGCAAAGACGCAGCCGATACTTCCGACCTTGCTTCGCTGACATCGACGGAGCCGAGCAATTTGGATGAAGCGACCAAACTGCATCAAAAGCTGATGCAAAAAGAGACCGATATTCTCTCAAACAATACAGAACTTTGGGAAAAGGTGTTTTTGGCAGCGAACAAGAACACCACAATGATTGAGGACGGTACCAACTATGGAGATTTTCTTCTCAGCACGATAGAAGGCGCCAAGGATCAATTTTCCGCAGAGGAGCTGCAAACACTAAAAACCGGCGCTGAGCAGATCAAAGAAATTGAAGGAAAGCTGACCATTCTGGAGCAAAAGTATCCCGACTGCGGCAGCAAGCCCGGAGATGGCGAGAGCGTTGATGCAGAAAGCGCAGGCATGACGAAGGAAAACAGCGAGCTGACGAAATTCCCGAGCTTTACCGGCAAGGATTTGGATGGCAATGATGTAAACAGCAGCGATCTTTTCTCCAAAAACGATGTAACCGTCGTAAATTTCTGGTTTACTACCTGTAAGCCGTGTGTAGAGGAGCTGAAGGATTTGGAAGCCCTGAACACGGAGCTTGCAAAAAAAGGCGGTACTGTCGTAGGCATCAATACCTTTACGCTGGACGGAGATAAAGCTGCTATCTCTGAAGCAAAGGATATTCTGTCAAAAAAGGGCGTATCGTATCGCAATGTATGGTTTGACTCCAAGAGCGATGCCGGAACATTTACTTCCGGTCTGTATTCGTACCCGACCACGTATGTGGTTGACAAAAACGGCAACATCATTGGTCAGCCGATTGTTGGCGCAATCACATCCTCGGATCAGGCACAAAAGCTGCATGAGCTCATTGAGCAGGCGATTGCAAGCAGCAACGGATAAATTTCCGGTTTCAAGACAAAACGAGATGGCAGGTGCCATCTCGTTTTTTATGCAGAGAAAAGAGAAACACAGACTTGCGAATTGATTTCAGATTCGCTATACTAAGTGATTCATATAAAGGGAGGCTGAAGAAGAAATAAGTGCTTTGCATAAACCGCCGCGCACTCAATCCTCCAAAGAACGAATTTCATGCTGAATCAATATGCCGGCTGCTTTGGCGAGCTGGTCAATTCCTTTGATTCGTGCCAATTCCTTTCCGTAAATCACAGCGGCATGCGATGCAGAGGAGGATTCTCCCATGAAAACAGCAGAAACATGGATGCCCTTTGCGCGCAGCGCTCGAACTTCTGCCGCGGCGTCCTGCACGCCAAACGCATCGCCGTAATCATGCCCGAACGGATTTTCCGAAGAAGCTTGTACACGTAAGCTGTCATTCGGCGAAGCATCCGTCAAAACAAGGAGCAGATGCCGCGGCGCATTCCCCGGAAAAACAGTCAGAAGATCTCCCATTGCACGCAGTGCCAATCCATCCCGATTCCAACCGGAGGAAAAGTATCGGAAGATGGATTGGCTACTTTTTTCGTCAAAGTTCTTTAAAATGCGGAGAACCGTGTATCCGCGCAGGCTGCAAAAACTGGAAACACGCACCGGAATGCTGCATGCAAGCAGGCTTTTCGCCAAAATGACTCCCTGCGCCGCGAGAACTTCCTGACAATGCAGTCGAGAAGCGGATGCGTCCAGCAGCAAATCTACAGTAAACGCCGGCTGATTTTCCTCCTCGCTGGCAAGAAACACGCGGCTGTCGTGCAGCAGCGGCACCCGCCAGACATGTGCGGCGTCCAATTGTCCGATGCGGGCAACCCGCGCACGCGGCTGCTGATGAATGAGAATGCAGTTTTGAATTTGTTCCGTCAATCGCAGCACGGCACTGCGGTGCAAATCCAAATTATCCGAATAGTATGCACGATTGCGAACCGCTTGCAGTTCCGCCTGTTCCGCAAGATGCTTGGCTTCTGCCGTTGGCGCTGTTCCCGGTGTCGGCGCGCCGTCGGTAAACCACAGATGACAGCCTAAATGATTTCCCGTGCACAGCTCTTGTTCTGCACGGTGCAGCTGTTCCGGAGAATACAACGACCGTCCAAAACAGCTCTCGATATATGCGCGGTCCTGCTGTGCGTGCTGCCGTAGTGTCACATGTGCGCGATTTTTCTCCTGCAAAAATCCGTCCTCCTGCGGCGCATCCGCCTGAGAGGAACGAACGACCGTCACGCGGTCTGTTTTGACCAATTGTGTCGGCATTGTTTTTGTAAGCAACTCTGCCAGCTTGCCGGTCACATGGACATGCAGTGCTTTTTTGTGGTGAACCTGTCCGTCAAACAACAGAAAACGCTTATACATTGCGAGAATTTCCGATTCCAACCGTTCTTTGGGCGGAACTTGTTCCGGTGTAAGAGCAGCATACAGAGACTTTTCCCGCGGAGTGAGCATGGATTGTTTGCGGCTTAATACACGGTTCCATCGCGCGGCCTGCATAGTATAAACCAGTTGATTTTTTGCCATCCATTCCTGACGCGACAGCTTATATTCCTGCCCAAAGAAATCGTTCGCATATACGCGGCGCAAATCTGCCAAAATCGGACGCTGCGGCAGTTCCTGCACATAAACAATGTGCTCCAAATACAGCCATGTGAGATCGTCCAGCATGGCTTGGTGTATATCACCGGACCACCTGTCAAACAAAGAGCGGATGACACGTTCTCCATAATACTTATGTACGAGCCCGACCACACAGTTCATATACAGAGCAGGAGAACCGTCCGTGTGCTGTGCCAAAAACAGCGGCTCAAAATCATAGGTACCGGCGGCACTCCATACCTGATTGGCAGCGCGGCGCTGAATCGCGGTATAAGAAGTCGTATCCATCAGCGAAAAATCTCCGAAGCATGCAGCTTTGCCGGAATCCGAGAGGCGATGGTATCTCGAATCAAATCCTGCTCATACCCGTCAAATGCCTTGTTGGTGATGCCCATATCCAACGCAGCTCCGGCACAAATGCCCTTGCGCATCAGACGCAGTGCATCCAGCATACCGCGCAAATCCAGTGCCTTTGTGGAAATTTCAGAACTTTCACATTTTTTCTGCAAATCCAAAAACAGCAAAGCAAATTGGTGCACATATTTGGACGTCAAGTCTGGGAACTGCGAGATAAGCAGGCGTTCCAAATCCGCCTGTATCATAGACGGCATTTGAATGACAACAAACCGCGATGTCAGGGCTTCGTTCAATTCTCGTGTGCCCGCATATCCATAGTTCATCGTTGCAATGAACCGCGTTTCTTCCGCCAAAGGAATGCGGTCATAGCCCGGCACATCAATGGCACGGCGGAAGTCCAAAACGGCATGCAGCACCGCTAAGGCTTCATTTTTTGCCATGTTGATTTCGTCCAGTATGCCAAATCCGCCGTGCTGCGCACAAGAATAGACCGGACCGGGGCGAAACTGCACCGCACCGTTGATAAAGGTATCTGTGCCAATCAGGGACGCGGCATCCATGTTCACATGAAACGAAATGTCCCACTCCGGCCGTCCGAACAGAGCGGCAAGATTTTCTGCCAGCACGTTTTTGCCCGTCGCTTTTCCGCCTGCCAACAACAGATTTTCTCCGCACAGCACGGCAGCAATTGCCTGTTCCCAAATAGATTTTCCGTAATAGGGAAAACGCGGCACAGGAATCCGCGGCAGCAGTGCCTCCTGCACAGCGTGCATCGCGCGGTATTCCCGTACCGCGTCAAGCAGTTCAGGCTGTATGTTTTCTTGATGAAGAAATTGAAACAAATCCGACATGTGGTAACACCTCACAACGCTCTTTTGATATTTTTATCATAGCACAAGGAGATGCATTTGTTAACAAAATTTCGCCTTATTTTGTTATTTTTTGCAAGCAAAGCGGCAGTTCCAATCCATGTTTTTCCAATACTTGCCGGTTTGTGAGAATTTCTTTTGTTGCACCGTCACAAACAATTTTTCCGTTCGAAAGCAAGATCGTCCGTTCACAGGTATTCAAAATCATATCCAAATCGTGAGACGCGATAATTTTTATCTGAGAAAAAGAATTTAACAATTGAATCAGCCGTCTCCGATTGCGCGGCGCAAATGCAATATCCTCGTATGCGTTACATTCCCCATGCTGTGAGAACAGGGGAGCCGACACAGATATAAACGATAAAGATCCACGCGATACTCAGCGACATGGTGCGCTTGCCGTGGGAATCCTCGGCTTGAAAGCACGTGATGCGATGAAATAGCAGTGTGTATAGGATATATCCCAAAAATGTTCCCAATGTATTGGTCATCAAGTCATTGATATCGGTCGTTCTTCCGTTAAACAGCTGAGAAAACTCAATGGCCGCGGAAAGGAGAAAACCTGCCTGCACAGCGATTTTTTTGCTGCACGGATGCCATAAAATCGGCAGCAAAATGCCAAACGGAATGAATAGAATCGTATTCAACAGCATCCCCATGAAATCGGCATGGTAGAATGGAATGACATTGGTGCCAAACAATTGAATGAGAGAGCCGCCGTTTTGCACTTGATACGCGATGTTATCTATTCCCGCGGCGCCGGTCACAGAAAACATCATGGTTAATAACAGTGCCAATAGCTGCCATCCGACAAAGAAGCCCTTGGAACACTGCTGCCGTGCGTGATAGCGGCGGTACACAAAACAGCCAAATAAAAGATACATTGGCAGACCAATGAGATAATACACAAATAAAGAAAGTATCATACCTACACCTCTGTTTGTTTTGTTATAGGCAGTATAACATGGGCGATTTACGGTATTCTTTCTGATTTCTTACAGATTTCTTAAAATTTCCCGCCTGTGCAAACACGAACCCTGTAAGTTAATATTGCTAATGATGAGAGCATTAAGTATAATAATTATGATGAACTGCAACGATTGACTTGAACATCTCTCATATGAAAAGGTGGTGATCTAATGATAAAGTTACTGTCCTTATGTATATTTATATGCGTTTGCATATGTGTTGCAAGCATTATAAAATATTTCCGAAGAACACAAAGAGGAAAGACAAGAAAAAGAACTGTGTATGAATTGGCAATTATTATTGTGTGTTTATTGTTAGTCGTAACAATGTTTCATATAATGAATGCTTCTTCAGAATGGTTCAATACTCCTGAAGAAGCATGGAAAACAACAACGTCTTATAATCAGAAAGATTTTGAACCAATTTGTAAAATAGAAGGAAGTAATATTTGTGTATTTGTAGAACGTAGTAAAGAAGATGGATTTGGTATTGACACATACATATCTATCAAACAAGATAATAAATGGCGGCAAATGAGTGGAAAAGATAAAATAATAGAAAAATATTCTAATGGATTACAATGCACTGTTTGCTACTCTGAGGATTGTCAAGAAGCAATTGTCGTAGTAAGTCCCCTTGAATCGACGGAAAAACAATCTCAATCCAGCATTATTGTAGATTCTCAGAATTCTACATTTTCGGAGAGAAAGATACAAAAAACAGATGATACATATTATTATCAATACGAAACTATCTTAGCATCTATTGATGAAAATTACTGGATTGAAATTGACGGTGAAAAAATAAAACCTTATCGGTCTTTCCAAGGATCGGAGCGTTTGGCACTGCCGTGGTGGTATTGATAACGAGGGAGTGAGATATATGGAGCAATTATTGATTGTTGAAGATGATATCGGTTTGAATCAAGGCTTATGCAAAGCGCTGAAAGCAGATGACCGTCAGATTATATCCTGCCATGATCTAAAAGC
>JABLTO010119055.1_pt1 | contig 20672 bp, 15 predicted proteins | sample 7160091 | NCBI WGS metagenome assembly JABLTO01 (sample SAMN14651225, study PRJNA627086) | human gut metagenome | isolation source: feces | host: Homo sapiens
GCTCTGGGCGGCTCTGCTACAAGCTCGCAGAACGTAGATGATTGGGGAAGCGGAATTGGTCAGTAATTCTATGCGTTGAACTTAACTAATACATGGATATATTCTCATAGGGATATATTATAGACGTTAATATATTCTGCAAAGAGTATATTAATCCACAGAACACACCTAACACGGAAAGACCGCAGGCAATACCACCTGCGGTCTTTCTCGTTGCTGAAAAGCAACTTTTTTAACCAACGTAAACGGGATTGATATATATATGCAACTCTCCAATTTCGTAGGGGGCGGCCTCACGGACGCCCCGTTTACCATACCAACTGTCAATACCATATTATATGGATTTGCAATTATATTAAAGGTGCAATCCCTGTTATTTTATATACTCACATTGGTGTCTCTGTCGCCCGCCCTGTTGCGCTCGCCCGACCTCCCCGAGCGCAGGGCGGGCTGTATTTATGTAATCGGAATAATTGTCATAGTAAATCAAAATTTCGTAGTACAATGTAAACACTAAAACTTTACTTTTAAACTATACCCATGCAATTACACCACCTTATAATTTTGATAAAGGCTTTGGCGACATTGCCGCCGCATCGTTGCACTATGCCTTTTCCGCTCGCCGTGCCTGCTCGGCAAGGCTTCGCTTTTACAGGCATGTGCTCCTCTGAATGCTTTGGTATAAATGTAACATTCCAATTCGTAGGGGCGGATAATATCCGCCCGTTGACAACCCAACCGTTTCCGCCAAAATAAACGGGATTGGTGCATACGTGACACTTTACATTCGTAGGGGTCGGCCTCCCGGACGCCCCGTTTACATGCTAATGTGATTATATATTTAACAGGAATTGCGGTTCAAATAAAACATCAAATCCGTATAATATGGCACTGACTGTTGTTATGTTCAACGGGGCGTATAGGAATCCGCCCCCTACGGCGCAATGATTTACTGTTATGCTTATTCCGTTTATATAAATAAAGCCCGCTTTGACCGAGTGGGTGAGCAACCAAACCGCTCATTTTTGATCTCAAAAATTTTATATTATAAAATTTTTATAAAACAGTTGTTTTTTGTCTCAAAATGTGGTAGAATTATATTTAATTATAGCTATGCTTTAATTATGACTTCAATCATATGTAAATCCAAAGAGAAAGGCGGTCGGGTTTCTGATGAAATGCGAAAAGTGCGGCGCTGAACTGGTGAATGGCGTATGCCCGGTTTGCGGGGCGGAGAGCCTTAAAAAAAGCGCAGATTTCAATAAGGAAGAACTCGCTGAGAAAACTACGGAGGGCGGAGCTCACAAGCCGGAGCAAGAGGTCGGCAGCGATTTTGACAAGCAATATTCCATGATGTTTGAAAAATCCCCTGACAGCGCTCCACAGTACCAGGTTGACCAGGAGCTTAAAAGAAAGAGAGAGGCTCGCTATGATGAGAGCTTTGCAAATATGTCCGATTCCGAGAAGATAAAGGCTCTGGAGGCGGCAAGGCTTGCCAGAAAGGAAAAGCGGGAGAAGAAGGAGCAGAAAAAGGCAAACGGCGGAGTATTTGCTTCCCTCAAAAGCCGCGAGAGCGACAAGACAAAAAAGACGGAGCCGAGAAAAAAGACTTCCGAAGACTTGCAAAAGCCTGAGAGCTCAGAGGCGGAGCCGAGGACAAGCCGTTCTCAAAGGTCAAAAACCAAAAAGAAGTCCGGCTTTGCCATGTCTCCGAAGGCAGGGCTGGCCGTGGGCTGTGTTGTTGCGGCTGCGGTTATCGCGGTTATTATCGGAGCGGTTAACATGGCTTCAAAGAGTGGTTATGAGCTGCCCGAGACCCCTACGGTATACGCAAAGGGCGACAGCCTCTATGCTGCGTATGACGGCAAAAAGGTGGAAATCAGCGCCGACTTTATAGCAGAGGAGTATGTCGAAACAACTCCCGAGCCCTCTGCAACACCAAGCAGAAACAGAGATGATGACGAGCCCACGCCCGCTCCCGAGCCGTACTACGAGCCCGTAAAGGAAAAGGATCTCATCACATATACCGAGGACGGCACGGGCATATTCTTTATGGATAATGCTAACCTGAATGAAAACAAGGGTTCGCTTAACTTCTCAAAGAGCGGAGAGAAGAAGAGTACGGTTAAGATTGCCGATGATGTTTACTATAATATTGCGGCGGCAAAGGACGGCTCAGGGGTTATGTACCTGACCGGAACCGATAAGTACGGCGGCGGCGGAACTCTGTACTACTGGTCTGCTTTGACAAATACGTCTACAATGCTGTCGGAAAACGTTTTGCCCGGGGATTATATTATAGGTCAGAACGGAAACAGCCTGCTGTATCTCACCGAGTACAACAGCGAATACTATGTGGGCGACCTGTACCTGGTTAAGCTGAACAAGGGCGCGGTCGGCGAGTCAAAGAAGGTTGATTCCGACGTATATAAGGCTTTTGGCACAAACCCGTCCGGCGAAGCGGTTGTATATGCCAAGAACTATAACGATGAGAATATGTGCTTTGAAACATATTTGATGAAGGCCAACTCGGACGAAAAGGTTATGGTAACGGACGGTTCACGCTGCGAGCCCGTGTTCCTTGCAAATTCAGACGGAATGTACGCCGGCGGTTCCTATGCGGACTATTATCAGACCTTGTACTTTGTGAGCCTGCAAAGCGGCGAGAAAGAAAAGCTGTCGGGCAACCTGACCGAAATCGTTAAGATGAGCAAGGATGAGCAGGCGGTTATATTCAGAAAGGCAAACGCCGAGGGCACAGCCTTTGATTACTATTACGCAAATCAGGCTCAGTCTGAGGGACAGATTATTGCCGAAAACATTACGGTTCTGGACGACGAGGATCACAAGCGGGTTTCCCAGTTTGAGATTAATGATGACTTTACAAGAGCCGTGTATATTCAGGGCTACGATGTTGCCAATGAAAGCGGCGGGCTGTACACCGTTGCCATTAATAACGGCGCGGTAGGCTCTGACAGGAAGATCAGCGACACGGCTTATTCCTGCAACATCACTCCCGACGGACTGACTATCAGATACGCGGACAGCTACGATATTACTTGGAACCTGGTAACCCTCAATGCCTACAGCGGCGAAAAGAACACCGTTCTCGCCACAGAGGTGGGCGCAGGGGCGTTTACCTTTGACAAGGCCGGCGAATATATAGTTTTTGCTAAAAACTACAGTCTTGAGACAAGAACCGGCGACGTTTACGCCGTAAATAACAAGGGCAAGGTTAAGGATATAACACAGGGCGTAAGCTCCTACGGTCTCAAGAGCGACGGAGATATTGTGTACTATAACAGTCAGGGGGGAAACTCGTCCTTTGAGCTGTTCAAGGTGAGAGCGGACGGAAAGAAGACCAAGTCAATCGACAAGGACGTCAGCCGCGTGGTTACCTACTAAAGCTGTATGGAAAAAATAGGAATTATGGGCGGAACCTTTAATCCGCCCCATTTCGGACATTTTGCTATTGCTCAACAGGCAAAGCAGACTCTTGAGCTGGATAAGGTGTTGTTTATTCCCACAGGCCGAATTGTGTATAAGAGAGCTGACATGGGAGCCTCCGGTTGGGATAGATACAACATGCTCAAATCGGTTATCGATAAAAATAAAGATTTTGAGCTGTCTGACATGGAACTTGTCCAAGATGAGACAACCTATACCGCCAACACCCTAAAGAAACTCAAAGACGGCGTTTATAAGAACAGCCATATATTCTTTATTGTGGGCGCCGACTCCCTTGACTATATGGAGCACTGGCACAATCCCAAGCAGATTTTTGATTTGTGCACCGTAGCGGTTGTGGGCAGAATGCAAATTGGGGAAGAACGGCTTGAGAAGAAAATCGCGGAGCTTAAAGGCAGATTTGCGGCAAAAATCGTAAAAGTTGATATGCCTTATATGGATGTGTCCTCAACGGTTTTGCGGGATAGTCTTCGCCGCGGCGGGTCTATCAGATATCTGACCGACGACAGTATTATTGAATATATAAAAAGTCACAGACTTTACAAAAATTGACCGTATGGAGATGATATTATGGTAATCAGCGGTGTTATGCCGACGGATGAAATTAAGGCGGATCTTAAAAAAATCCTCAGCCAAAAAAGATATATTCACTCCCTGGGAGTTGCGGACGAGGCGGAGCGCCTTGCCCGCAGATACGGCGCAAACCCCGATAAAGCATTTTTGGCAGGGCTTGTCCACGACTGCGCAAAGGAGTTTCCTCCCGATAAAATGGAGAGCATGCTCAAATCCATGTACGGCGTTTCGGTGGACGCCATGTCAAGGCTTATGCCGAAAATTCTTCACGGTCCTCTGGGCGCATGTGAGGCGCAGCGGAAGTATAATATATACGACCCTGAAATCCTGGACGCGGTCAAGTACCACACGACCGGTAAGGGAGGCATGAGCCTGCTGGGAAAGATTATTTATATTGCGGATTACATAGAGCCCAATCGTGATTTTGAGGGCGTTGAGGTTTTGAGAAAGCTGGCGTATGACAATATTGACGAGGCTATTATATACGGGATTGACGAGACGATTAAAGACCTGATTGGCAGAGGTCTTGTTATTCATCCCGACACAGTGCACGCCAGAAACGACTTGATTATAAAGCGTGATGTTTAGCGCGGTTTGGGTGGGGGCTTTGCCCCGTCATTCATCGGCGGAGAATGCCTGCACAATAGAACCGGGGCTCCTGAAAAGTCACATGACTTTTCGGGATAGAGGAGCAAATGCCCGTAAGCGCAGCCCTGCCGAACAGGTTTAGGGTTCCCAAAAGGTTGGTAGCGCAGTGAAGGCGTTATGTCCGCGTTTACAAGGACATAGCCGCAGCAAGCGTGACCTTTTGGGATTAAGGAGAAACGACCAGCGGATGATTGATTTTTATGCAATAAAAATCAGAACATAGTGAAGTCCGTTTCGACGCAGGGCGTATTGCGGCGATGTGCGGGCGGAAAGGTTATGGAATTATTATGAGAAGAAAATCGCCCATCAGCAGAATAATATCCCTGTGCTTGGTAATTATATTTGCGATAGTGGGATTTAATTTCGGAAAGCTGTTTTTCGGTGACGGTTCAAAGTCCAGACTGACAGACGTGACCAACATTCTGGTTGCGGGGGTCGACGTGGATGGGTACAGAACCGATCTTATACTGATGGTTCAGGTGAATAATATTGATAAAAGGGTCAGCGTGCTGCAAATTCCCAGGGATACTAAGGTTGACAACAAGCGAAGCGACAAGAAGATCAATTCGGCGTACTTCTCGGGTATAGACGTTATGAAAAGGGAAGTTGAAAGCGTAACGGGTCTCAGCACCGACTTTTTCGCAACGATTACCTTTGACGCGTTTAAGGAGATAGTTGACGCTCTGGGCGGGGTTACCGTTGATGTTCCCATAGACATGAATTATCACGACCCGGTTCAGGGTCTTGTAATCGAGCTTGAGGCGGGAAAGCAAAAGCTGGACGGAGAGCACGCCATGATGTTCATGCGCTTTAGGAAGAATGACGACGGCACGGGGTACGCCATGGGTGATCTTGACAGAAACAAGGCTCAGTCCCAGTTCTATTCAGCCGTGCTGAAAAAGACTCTGAGCCCAATAGGGGTTCTCCGCGCGCCGGCAATATACAGCGCGATTATGAAGAACACCACCACCGACCTGAATAATGCGGAGGTTCGGGAGCTGATGTTTGACGTTTTCAAAATCGGGAAGAATAATATTGAAATTTATCAGCTGCCGGGAGATTCAAAGTATATCAGCAATGTTTCATACTTTGTGGCGGATAAGACCGAAACCAAAAACCTGGTTAATGAGAATTTTAGATAAAAGTTGAGGAAAGGAGTATGTTTATGGCATGTACTAACGAAACCGTAAATAAAATAGTAAAAATACTGGACGGAAAAAAGGGCAGGGATATTGACGTTATTAACGTCTCGGAGCTCACAACCATGACCGACTACTTTGTTATAGTGACCGGAGGCTCCGACACCCAGGTCAAGGCTCTTTGCGACAACGTGGAGGAGGAGCTGGAAAAGGAGGGCATCACCCCCGTGGGCAAGGAGGGCTACAGAACGGCTCAGTGGATTTTGCTTGCCTACGATGAGGTTGTTGTTCACATCTTCCTTGAGGAAACAAGGGAGTTTTACGGCCTTGAGCGGGTGTGGAAAGACGGTATCAGCGTTGATATCTCGGATTTATTGGTGTAGTTTTAGTTTTATAGGAAGGATTGAAGCAGTTTGAAGTACGATTACAAGTATGTTGAGGAGAAATGGCAGAAAATATGGGAGGATAAGGGAGAGTTCACTATTTCCGAGGCTCAGGATAAGCCCAAGTATTACGCTCTGGAAATGTTCCCCTATCCGTCGGGAAACCTCCATATGGGACACGTGAGAAATTATTCTATAGGCGATGTTGTTGCGAGATACAAGAAGATGCAGGGCTATAACGTGTTGCATCCTATGGGATGGGACTCCTTCGGTCTGCCTGCGGAAAACGCAGCTATAAAGAACGGGGCGGATCCTGCGGACTGGACATGGTCAAACATTGACAACATGAGAGAACAGCTTAAACGGCTGGGCTTTAGCTATGATTGGGATCGAGAGGTGGCAACGGCAAAGGAGGACTACTATAAGTTCACCCAGTGGATGTTTGTGCAGCTGTATAAGCACGGTCTTGCCTACAAGAAGAAGTCTTACGTAAACTGGTGCCCCTCATGCGCCACGGTTCTTGCCAACGAGCAGGTGGTGAACGGCAAGTGCGAACGCTGCAAGAGCGAGGTGGGCAAAAAGGACTTGGAGCAGTGGTTCTTCAAGATTACGGATTATGCTCAAAGACTGCTTGATGATATTGACAAGCTCAAGGGTTGGCCGGACAAGGTTAAGTCCATGCAGACCAACTGGATTGGCAGAAGCGAGGGCGCGGAGATAACCTTTAAGATTGACGGCAGCGATGAGGAGCTCACCGTGTACACAACAAGGCCGGACACTATTTTCGGCGTTAGCTACATGGTTATTGCTCCCGAGCATCCTATTGTTGAAAAGCTTATAAAGGGCAGCGAGACAGAGGCGGAATGCCGCGAGTTCATTAAAAAGGTTCAGAAGCAGAGCGAGATTGTCCGCTCCGCAACGGATACCGAAAAAGAGGGCGTGTTCACGGGTACATACCTTATCCACCCCTTTACAGGCGATAAAATTCCCCTGTATCTGGCGAACTACGTATTCCTTGACTACGGAACGGGTATAGTTATGGGTGTTGCCGCCCACGACCAGCGTGATTTTGAATTTGCCAAGAAGTATAATCTGCCCATTCGGATTGTTATTCAGCCTGAGGGTCAGAACATGAAGTCCGAGGACATGACCGAGGCGTTTGCGGCAGAGGGCATTATGGAAAATTCAGGTCAGTTTGACGGAATGAACAATAAGGACGCCCTTAAAGCCATTATTGAATATTTAGAGGAAAAGGGAATAGGCAAGCGCAAGGTCAACTTCCGTTTGAGAGACTGGCTGATTTCAAGACAGAGGTACTGGGGCGCGCCTATCCCGGTTGTATACTGCGATAAGTGCGGCGAGGTGCTTGTGCCCGAGGAGCAGCTTCCGGTTGTTCTGCCCCAGAACGTTAAGTTCACGGGTCAGGGTCAGTCCCCATTAAGCGAGTGCGAGGACTTTGTGAATACCACCTGCCCCAAGTGCGGCGGTCACGCCAGACGGGAAACCGACACAATGGACACCTTTGTGTGCTCCTCATGGTACTACCTGAGATATTGCGACCCCCACAACGACAAAATGCCCTTTGACAAGAGCAAGACCGATTACTGGATGAATGTTGACCAGTATATCGGCGGTGTTGAGCACGCTATACTTCACCTGCTGTACGCAAGATTTTTCACAAAGGCTCTTCACGATTTCGGCTATCTGAGCTGCGACGAGCCCTTTGAAAACCTGCTCACCCAAGGCATGGTGCTTAAGGACGGCACGAAGATGTCAAAATCCCTGGGCAACGTGGTAAGCCCTGAGGAGATAATCGAAAAGTACGGTGCGGACACGGCGAGACTGTTTATTCTGTTTGCGGCTCCGCCGGAGCGTGACCTGGACTGGAACGATACCGCCGTTGAGGGAGCCTACAGATTTTTGAACAGAGTGTGGAGAGCCGTTGAGGATCTAAAGGATTATATGACCGAGGAAAAGGTTCAGGCGGAAGCCCTGAGCTCCGATGAGAAGAACTTGCGTAGAGCTGTCCATTCCGCAATTAAAAAGGTGACACAGGACTGCGAGCGGTTCAGCTTTAACACTGCTATAAGCGCGGTTATGGAAATGGTCAACGCCCTGTATTTCTATAAGGAAAAGACCGCGAAGGAGAATTACTGCAAGCCTGTAATCACAGAGGCGATTAACGCCTTAATCGTGCTGCTTTATCCCTTTGTTCCCCATATCACATCGGAGATGTGGGAGCTGATAGGAAAGGACACAAATCTTTCTGTTGAGACTTGGCCTGAGTATGACGAGGCCGCTCTGGCGGTGGACGAGATTGAGATCGTGCTCCAGATTAACGGAAAGATCAGGGATAAGATTATGATTAGTCCCGACATGACTCCCGATGAGATGAAGGAGCTTGCTTTAAACAGCGACAAGATAAAGGAGCTTATTGGCGGAAAGCAGGTTGTAAAGTGCATTGCCGTTCCCAAAAAGCTGATTAATGTTGTTGTAAAATAGCACTGTGTAACACTTAAAACTTTACTTTTATATTGTACCCGTCTATTTTGATAAAGGCTTTGCCTTTGAAACCATTGCCGAGCCCATATTCCGCCATACCAAGCCGCGGCGGCAATGACGCCAAAGCCTTTATCAAAATTTTCCGGGGTTTGGGGCAACGCCCCTCGTCGCACTATGCCTTTTCCGCTCGCAATGCCTGTTCGGCAGAGCTTCGCTTTTACAGGCATGTGCTCTTCTTTCCCAAAAAATCTTCGATTTTTCGGGAGCACTGCCCGCCCCGGCGCTTGGGGAGGAGAGCGGCAAGCGCAACGGGGCGGGCGATTTGCCAAACTATCAAATATAAATAAAATTACATGGGTATAGTATAAAGTAGGGTTTTAGTATTTACACAGTAGTGAGAAATTTTACTTTAAGGTAAATGGGGTTTTTATGAATAGGTTTAGATTGAGAAAGAACAGGAGGCGGCGGAAGATACTGTTTGTTGCGGTAATCGTCGTTCTCCTGGCGGTGTTCCTGGTTCCTTATTGTATGGAGCCGGGAATACCTGTGTTTATGTACCACTGTGTTGCCGATGAGCCCCGGGGCGGAGATGAAAATTTGTACTGCCGCCCGGCTCAGCTGGAGGAGCAGTTTCAGTACCTTGTTGATAATGGGTACACCACTCTGTTCGCCGAGGAGTACGCAGAGGCGTATGAGGTTTCAAAGCCGGTTATACTCACCTTTGACGATGGGTATGAGGATAATTATATTGAGTTGTTTCCGCTGCTCAAGCGGTTTAACCTGAAAGCTACAATTTTTGTTGTCGCATCGTTTGTTGATACCGATGGGTATTTGAGCTCGGAGCAGATAAGGGAGATGGTGGACAGCGGCCTGGTCAGTATCCAGAGCCACACAGCCCATCACGTTGACTTAACGTCTCAGGATACGGCAACCGTGGACGCGGAATACCGTGAGTCCTGCGCTGCGCTGGCGAAAGTCACGGGGAAGAATGTTACGGCGATTTCCTATCCCGGCGGATATTTTAACGACACGGTTTTGGAGGCAACAAAGAGATATTTCACATATGCTTATGCCATTGATACAAATCAGTATTCCAAGGATAATACATATGAGATTTCCCGAGGCGGCGTTTTCAGAAATACGACCTTGGAGTCATATGTAATGGCGCTGAAAACGTATTCCCAGCGCAGAATTGTACGGGAAGCGTTTAAGCTGAAGCACAGATTATTTGGGTAACATGCAAAGCAAAAATCGGACAGAATTACTTCTGTCCGATTTGTTTTAAGGGGACGACCGTTTGCAGGGCACATATTTGTTTGGTAATTGTTTTGTAAAGGAGAAAGTGTATATAATAATATATACTTTTTTATTTGTTCTCATTAGCGGTATTGAGAACCGGGAAAACCGCAAACGGCCGAAAAACAAAGGCGCCCACCTCAAAAAAAGGTAAGCGCCTTTGCTTCTTTTATTATTATACAACCTTTACTCTGTTTTGTCAACAAAAAATCAAAGAATTATTGCCATAAATTTTTATAGAATATTCCAAAATATTGTAGAAGTTTATTGCTCGTTACTAATTTTTCTCATCGGTGAGCTTTTTAAGCTCCATCTGGAATGTTTCAATGTCCTTAAACTGCTTGTAGACCGAGGCGAACCGCACATAGGCAACCTCGTCAATATCCCGCAGGCGTTCCATAACCATTTCCCCTATCTTCTCGCTGGAAACCTCACGCTGGAGGGTGTTGTGGAGGGACGCCTCAATCTCCGATATCATGGAATCTATGGTTTGGAGGGGAACAGGACGGCTGGCACAGGCGTTTAAAATACCTCTCTCCAGCTTGTCTCGGTCAAAGCTCTGCCGTGACTTATCCTTTTTAACAACTATAATGGGCACGCTTTCAACCTTTTCGTAGGTAGTAAAGCGTTTGCCGCATTTCAGGCATTCACGTCTGCGCCTGATAGAGCTTCCGTCATCGGTGGAACGGGAGTCCACCACCTTGCTGTCTGTGTATCCGCAATACATGCAACGCATATACAGGCCTCCTTATCTCTCAATAAACAAATTTTATCATAACATTTTAACAAAGTCAACGTCAATTTGCTGATTTTCGCCATAAATTAACAACTTTGGACTATTGCTTTCTGCCTGACAGGAACATGCGGACGGAGACGGCAATGATTATAACATATCCGATTAGGCTGTACCCATCGGGCAGCTCCCCGAAAAATATAAAGCCCAGCGCCGCCGCAAAGATAATCTGGGTGTAGTCAAAAACCGAGATCTCCTTGGCAGGGGCAAAGGAATACGCCGCGGTTATGGAGAACTGGCCGCCTGTTGCCGCAAGCCCTGCGCCGAGCAGGCATAAGAGCTGCCACCACTCCATAGGATGAAAGTCGAAAATCAGAAAGGGCAGGGTTGCCACACAGGAAAAGGCGGAGAAGAAGAATACTATAAAGGGACCTCTTTCTCCCCGCTTACTCAGCAGGCGCACCATTGTATAGGCTATGCCTGCGCCCATGCCTCCCATAACCCCCACAAGGCTTGCTGCGTTAAAGCTGACCCCGGTGGGCTTTATGATAAAGAGGGCTCCGATAAAGGCTATTACCACAGCTATAGCTTGACCCGGACTGGTCTTTTCCCTCAGAATAAAGTAGGAGAATAATATGGCGAAAAAGGGCGACAGCTTGTTAAGCATGGAGGCGTCCGCCAGGACAAGGTGGTCTATGGCGTAAAAATTGCCCAGTATGCCCAGAGTTCCGAAAAACGCTCTCAGCAGCAGATAGGGCAAATTCTTCCTGTCAAAGCTGAACTTTTCCTCGGTGCGCAGCAGCATTGCCGCTGCAAAAATCAGGGCTACAAAGTTCCTGAAAAAACTCTTTTGTATAGACGGCAAGTCCCCTGCCAGCCGCACAAAGGTATTCATAATTGCGAAGCAGAATGCCGATATTATTATGCACATCATGCCTTTTGTTTTGTTAGATCTCAAGATTTTTCCCACTTTCCGTTAAAGTTTCAGCGGCAGATTTCGCCGCCGCTGAATGAGTATTTTTTTGTTTAATCACCATATGACAAGTCGGTCTGCAGCCCCTCTGTACATTTTGTCGCCCGGCTGAATATGATACAAATCTAAAAACTCCTCGAAGTTAGACAGCACCATGTTAACCCTGACTTTGTTGGGCGAGTGCTCATCGGTGGCAAGGAGCATTTCGGCATATTCGTCGGTACAGACGGTGCGGAATGTTCTGGCATAGGTCTTAAACAGCTCGTCAAGATTAGGATTGTCTTTTCCCGCAATGTCCAGTATACACGCCATGCCGCCAATGTCGGCAATGTTTTCGCTCAAGGTCAGCCGCCCGTTCACAAACCTGCCGTTCATAACCTCAAGCTCGTCATACTCAGCTATGAATTTTCTGCAAATCTGATTAAAGGCGGTGTAGTCCTCCGTCGTCCACCAGTCGTTTAGATTGCCGTTCTTGTCAAACTGAGAGCCCACATTGTCAAAGGCGTGGGTAATCTCGTGGGCTATAACGCTGCCTATGCCTCCTAAGTTGGTCTCAAAGCTGGCGTTTGGACTGTAGTAGGGCGCTTGGAGAATGCCCGCAGGAATTACTATACAGTTTTTAACCCTGTCGTAGTAGGCGTTAACCGACTGAGGGGTCATGCTCCAGCCGTCTCTGTCTACCGGAACCTTGTTATTAATCAAAAATGTGTTCTGATTATTGAGATACCGGTTGTAATCAATTATATATTCCATAAGGCTTCCGCCGTCGTCAATGCTGCGAACGGTAAACTCCTTGTTGATGTACCCTACAAGGTAATCGGGATAACCTATCCTGATTGAAATTGCTTCCAGTTTTTCCTTTGCCACCTCCTTGGTCTCCGCTCCCAGCCAATCAAGATTGTCAATTCTGTTTTCAAAGGTTTTAATAATAATGGAAGCCAGATCCTCGATTTCCTTTTTGGAGGCAGGTGAAAAATATCTCTCAATATATTCTTCCCCGACTTCCATGCCCATAATCGACTGGGTAATTTTAACGGCATAGGCTCCCGAGGAAACCTTTGTGGTAACTCCGCTTATTGTATTAATATAGTTCTGATACGCATTGAACATTTGTGAGTTCAGATATAGGGCGGAGCAGTCCAAAACCGCCGCTTTAAGGTATAATTTAAGCAGCTTGAGATTGCTTCTCTTAAGATAAGAATTTATAGTCGAAGCAAGAATTTTGTCATACACCACAATGTTATCGCTTATCTCATATCCCAGAGACGCAAGGTAGCTTGAAATATTAATTCCGGAGAACAAATCCCGAAGCTCCTTTGGCGTGTACACATTATATATTTCGGCAGGATTGTCCCACTGTGCTTCGTCCATGGTCGCCTCCGCCAGCTTTATGCAAAATCTTGAAACAGAGCGGGCGTTGTTCGTGGCTTCCGCAACCGACTGTCCGCTTGTAATAAACAGGGTCTGGATATAGTCTCGGTACGCCTGTTCGATTTTCTCATAGCCGCCGTTTTTAATAACCCCCGGCTCAATGCCTGTATAGCAGGTCTCAAAGGACACTGTATACTTGGTAGAGTCGCTGAAGTCAACATTCACCTTTATGGGAATAAGGGAATGGAAGCCGTCCTTTTCGAGAGTTGCCATAACGTCTGTTAAATCCGATATGTTTTCCGCGCTGTCGATTAGGTCGAGGTAGGGCTTTATTGGGGAAATTCCGACCTCCTCCCGATATTTCTCGTTGGCTGCGGCGCGATATATATCAACGATTTTCTGCTCGTTGCTGTTTTTCTCGGGGACGTTGCCCACATAGTAATTTGTAATAATATCGCCGATTATGGTTTGAATTCTGTAGGCGTTGTTCTGGGAAAGCTGCTCAATGTTTGACCACTTGGCATATCCGTCAGGCAAGCGGGTTTCCGAGATCCATTCCTCGTTTACGTATTCGTAGTAATCCGTTTTATAAAGACTGTTTGAGGGCAGCGACTCCCTAAAGCCGACCAGTCTTTCATAAAGGAGGCTGATCTGTTCATAGGTAATATAGTCCTCCGCGCCCATGGTTCCGTCGCCGTAGCCTAATATTAGCCCGGCGTCTTTCAGGCGGGCAATGTCGCCGTATGCCCAATCGGGGATGTCGGAGAACATTTGCTCCCCTGCTCCCATGTTGTCGGGAAGGTCTTCCTGGGACAGTATACGGCTGACGATGGCGAAGCTTTCCACTCTTGTAATATACTCGTTAGGCAAAAGCATCCCGTTGTCGGAGCCGTTCAGAGCTCCCAGAGATACAGCCAACCCCAGACAGCGGTAGTACATTGGATCAATGTCGCCGTAATCCCCAAAGACTGACAGGTCGGCGGGCATAACGGCTTTCATCTCGTCCCCCAGCCCGTCGATTAAGATATAGACGGCCTGAGCGCGGGTTACCAAATCCGTGGGTGCGGTGGGAAGAGCGTCCGCCGGGGAAGCACTTTCCGTCGTTTCGGGGTACTCGCTGTCCGCAAGCACAGAAAAAGGAGCCGAGATAAATAAGCACAAAGCAGCCGTTAAAAGTAAAGCCACTATTCTCTTCATATATCTCAACTCCTAAAATTTCAAACTATTTTCTCCGCTTATCCACAGTGCGGTTGATAGCGCTGACCAAGGCGATAATCGAAGCGTTAATAATATCATCGTGAATACCAACGCCCCAGGTCGTGTGTCCGTACGCGTCGGAAAGACCGATGTATGCGCACGCCTTTGAGTTGGAGCCTGTGCTGATGGCATGCTCCTCATAGGTTTCAATGGTGTATTTGCCCATCATTACCTCTTCAAAAGCGTTGGTGGAAGCGTCCAGACGGCCGTTTCCCTTTCCGGTGAGAACGGTTGTCTCTCCGTCCCTTTCAACGGTCACATGGGCGATAATGCCGTCCTTTTGTTCAAAGTGCGCTTCTGTCATCTTCATTGGTTCTTCAATGTTAACATATGTATCCTTAAAGATATTAAATATCTCATCGGGCTGCAGCTCCTTGTGAAGATGGTCGGAAACACCCTTTACAATATAGCCGAAGTCCTCCCGCATTTTCTTGGGAATGTTAAAGCCGAACCGCTGTTCCATAAGATAACCGATACCGCCCTTGCCGGACTGGCTGTTGATACGGATAACGTCACCCTCGTACTCTCTGCCCAAATCCTTGGGGTCAAGAGGCAGATAGGGGACAGTCCAGTATTTGCAATCATTATCTTTTCTGTATTTCATACCCTTGGCAATGGCGTCCTGATGAGAGCCGGAGAATGCGGCAAACACCAGCTTTCCGCCGTAGGGCTGGCGGGGATCCACGCTCATGCCTGTGAGACGCTCGTAGGTGGAAACAACCTCGGGCATATTTGAAAAGTCAAGACCCGGGTCAACCCCGTGCACGTACATATTAAGAGCCAGGGTAACAACGTCAACATTACCTGTTCTCTCGCCGTTTCCGAACAGGGTTCCCTCAACACGGTCAGCCCCTGCCAGGAGACCCAGCTCGGTATCCGCAACGCCTGTGCCCCTGTCGTTGTGGGGGTGCAGGGAGAGAATAACGTTTTCACGGCAGTTCATATTCTCGCTCATGTATTCAATCTGGCTTGCGTAAACATGGGGCAGGGACATCTGAACCGTAACGGGCAGGTTGATAATAACCTTCTTATCCGGAGTGGGCTGCCATACGTCGATAACGGCGTTGCACACCTCCAGAGCGTACTCCGGCTCGGTTCCCGTAAAGCTCTCCGGGCTGTACTCAAACCTAAAGTTGCCCTCTGTCTCGTCTGCCAGCTTTTTAAGCAGCTTTGCGCCGTCAACGGCAATCTGCTTGATTTCTTCCTTGGACTTCTTGAACACCTGTTCACGCTGAGCCACCGAGGTGGAGTTGTACACATGGACAATCGCCTGCTTTGCGCCGTCAAGAGCCTCAAAGGTCTTTTTTATAATATGCTCTCTCGCCTGGGTCAAAACCTGAATGGTAACGTCGTCGGGGATAAGCTTATCCTCGATGAGCCTGCGAAGAAAGAGATACTCTGTTTCGGAGGCGGCAGGAAAACCAACTTCAATCTCCTTAAAGCCCAGCTTGCATAGGTAAACAAAAAACTCCAGCTTTTCTTCAAGGCTCATAGGCACCACCAATGCTTGGTTGCCGTCCCTAAGATCAACACTGCACCATATAGGCGCTTTTTCGACAGCGTCTTTTTCTACCCATTTCAAACACTTTTCGGGGGGCATATAATAACCCTTTTTGTAGTTGTTAAAGTTTTTCATGATAACCTCCTCCTTTCAAAAATATTTGCAACAATTACACATTTGGCAGCGGATTTCCCGTTGCCGATCAGAGCGATTTGCTCTCGCGTTATACTGAAAACTCTAACCCGCCGGAAATAACTCCAACGGAAAATCTATTATAACACATTATTAATATTTTTGCAACTGTTATTTACGTGTTTTTGCGGAATATGGGAAATACTTTTTTACTTTTCGGTTACGCTCAAGGTGTTACGGCTTGCAATTTTAAAGGAACAATGTTAAAATAAGGTTAGAAGCAGGAAATTTTACCGTTAAACATTTGGTATAGGGAGAGAAAATTTTTGAGAATACTGGGAATTGACCCCGGGTACGCAATCGTTGGGTACGGGGTTATAGATTATGAGAATAATAAGTTTAAGGTCGTGGAGTACGGGGCGATTACCACCGACGCCCATGAGGAAATGAACTCGCGGTTTAAGACTATACACGACGACCTGAATACCATTATTGAAAGAACCTCCCCGGATTTTATGGCAATAGAGGAACTGTTTTTCAACAGCAACCAGAAAACCGCCATAAACGTTGCCCAGGCAAGAGGCGTTCTGCTCTTGTCGGCTTTAAATCACGGGCTGCGAATACATGAGTATACGCCCCTGCAGGTTAAGCAGGCGGTGGTGGGTTACGGCAGGGCGGAAAAAACACAGGTTCAGCAGCTTGTTAAAGTGCTGCTGAACCTGGAAAGCGTGCCCAAGCCCGATGACACAGCCGACGCTCTTGCCATCGCCGTGTGCCACGCCCATTCCTATAACCCGAGAGCGTTTAAAATATTTAATCCGTAGGGGCGGATATTATCCGCCCGCCCTGCGCTCGGGGAGGTCGGCAACAGTATTTTGATAAAGGCTTTGGCAACATTGCCGCCGCGGCTTGGCATGGCGGAATATGGGCTCGGCAATGGTTTCAAAGGCAAAGCCTTTATCAAAATTATAAGATAGCATAATTACATGTATGGGGATTGGGGCTCCGCCCCAAACACGCAACACTATGTTGCTACAGACAGAATTAAATCGCTGCCTGTTTTTATTCCCGCAGCGCTAAGACCGCACCTGACTGTTTCATACGCCAATGCGGGATAGTTGTTCTCCTCGCTCAGGTGACCCAAAATTATATTTTCGGAGCCCATTTTAACCAGCAGCTCCGCCCCCTTTGCCGCTGCGTCGTTGGAAAGATGACCCAGCTTGCTCTTTATTCTTTGCTTGAGGGGGTAGGGGTACGACCCGACCTCAAGCATACCTATGTCATGATTGGCTTCCAGAAGAACTGTTCTGCAGCCGCCTATAGCACGCATGACATCCTCCGTCAGCATTCCCATGTCCGTGGCGACAGCTCCGCTGTCCTTGCCGTCATCGAAGCGGTACCCAACGGGAAAGGCTGCGTCATGAGGGATTTCAAAGGGGCTTATCTCAATGTCGCCGATAGAGAAGGGTTCAATCCCCTCGAATATTTTTATGTACTCGTTATTCAGCTTCCCTAAATCGTTTGTCATTATAGCCGCCCAGGTCATAGAATTGGCGTAGACGGGGATTTTGTATCTCCGCATCATAACACCTATTCCCTTAATGTGATCCGAGTGCTCATGGGTTACAACAATTGCGTTAAGGTCGCAGGGAGATATTCCGTGTCGGCTGAGAGCCTCTGCGGCGGCCTTGCCGCTTATGCCGCAGTCCACAAGGATTTTCGTGCTGTCGGTGTAAACAAGGCAGGAATTTCCCTTGCTTCCGCTTTTCAGGGGGTAAATTTCCATAAAAGTCTCCGTTTCTAAGCAATATTACAGACAACCCGTCTCGCAAGCAGCAGAGACGGGTGAATTTTCAAATTAGTTATTTACAGCTTTAAGGTATTCGGGCATGGGGTTTACCCGTCTGCGCGTAATCTGCGCGCCGAGACCTCTGAGCTTTTCTTCAAACTTCTCGTAGCCCCTGTCAATATATTTAAGGTCGTATATTTCGGTAACCCCGTCTGCCATAAGCGCGGCAATCACCATTGCGGCGCCCCCTCTTAAATCGGTCGCCCGCACAGGGCAGCCCGTCAGCCTGGTTCCGCCCTCAACGATTGCAACGGTTCCGCTGCTGTCCACGTTGACGCTGGCTCCCATTCTGTTAAGCTCAGGTATGTATCTGAACCTGTCGTCCCAAACGTTTTCCTTCATTTGGCTTGTGCCCTTTGCTGCGGTCAGAAGCGTCAGCATCTGGGGCTGTAAATCTGTAGGAAATCCCGGATATGGCTGGGTTTTAACGTTGCACCGTTTAAGACTGGGCTTGTCAACATAAACGCGGATTGCCTCGTCAAACTCCTGTATGCCAACGCCCATCTCCTCTAACTTGGCGCTGAGAGAGTCCATATGAGGAGGGATGATGTTTGTAACGGTAACATCTCCCTGTGTTGCCGCGGCGGCAATCATATAGGTTCCCGCCTCAATCTGGTCGGGAATAACGCTGAAGCTTCCCCCGTGGAGAGCCTCAACACCTCTGATTTTTATCATGTCGGTACCTGCGCCTCTGATGTTTGCTCCCATAGAGTTTAAGAAGTTTGCCACGTCAACAACGTGGGGCTCCTTTGCTGCGCTGTCAATAACGGTTGTGCCCTCAGCCAGAACCGCCGCCAGCATAACGTTAATCGTTGCGCCGACCGACACCACGTCCATATAAACCGTGTCTCCCACAAGGCTGTCCGCAGTGATATTAACCACGCCGTACTCAATATCAACAGACGCGCCCAGAGCCTCAAAGCCCTTAATGTGCTGGTCGATAGGGCGCACGCCGAAGTTGCAGCCCCCGGGCAGGTCAACGCTGGCCTTTTTCAGCCTGCCGAGGAGAGCCCCCATAAGGTAAGAGGAAGCCCTCATCCTGCGCACGCTTTCGCCTGACGCAACAAACTTGTTAAGGTCGGTGCAGTCAACAACAACCGTGTCCTCTCCCACAAATTCGGCTTTACCGCCTAAGCCGTTAATAATATCGATTAAGTCAAGAATGTCGCTAACCTTCGGAACATTCTCGATAAGACATCTGCCTTTAACCAAAATAGACGCCACAAGAATAGCAACGGCAGAATTTTTCGCACCGCTGATTTTAACCTCGCCGTGCAGCTTTACTCCGCCTAATATTACCATTTTTTCGTCCTTCGTCATTTCAAAATGCCCCCTAAAAACATGACGCTTGAATATGTATGTCCACTATCATAGGTGTATATCTAAGCTTAATTATAACATAAAAAAATCGTTTGGCAAGTACGCTTTAGTGATTTTAAAGGTTTTTGCCAAATTCCAACATGTATTGTCAGTTGTTTTAATGTATTTGCAATAACTCAAAAATTTATTTAAATCTAAATCCCTGTAAATTTATATCCTCGCATTGGTATACCCATCGCCCGCCCTGTTGCGCTTGCCCGACCTCCCCAAGCGCCAGGGCGGGCATATGCTCCTCTTCCCGAAAAGTCTTTCGACTTTTCGGGAGCCCTGCGCCCGCTGCGCAGGCATTTTATCGTCTTTGGAAAAGGCGGACAGCAAGCACGGTAGGCGGTCTGTGACCCAACTTCTTTGAAGTTGGACGGCTCACAGTATTCTAATTGATACAAAGTAAGCAATGTCAATAATATTCCTTAGTTTTTGCCACAAAGACCGCTCGTGAGGCGCGCAGTCCCCGCCGCTTTAGCGGCATATTTATGTTAAACATTAGTCTAAATAATGTTTAGGCGAGGCGTATGAAAATCCATCCCCTACGGCAAAGTGGTTTTAAAGGCGAACTGCCTTTTACCAAAAAAAAACAGTTTTTTCGACAATCCTAATTATTAAGTATTATAGCATCTGTATGTTACACAACTGTTACGAGGGGATTAAATCTTACTTTTTGTCACGTATTTTATGTAAAATAATATAATGGAGTGAGGGATAATGACGAAATAAGTCAGTTATTCAATTTTAAATATAAAGTAGGTGATAAAATGGCAGTTAAAATATTCGTTGACGCAGGTCACGGCGGAACCAATCCCGGGGCTGTGGGGAATGACGTTATAGAGTCTCGGGTTAATTTGGCGGTTGCCACCGCTCTTGCAAGAGACCTGCGCAATATGGGATACGACGTTCGTGAATACAGAACCACCAATGACGAAAATGTTATTTCTCCCGTGGCGGCGGACTTGCGGAAGAGAGCCGCCTTGGCAAACGAGTGGGGCGCGGACTACTTTGTGAGTATTCACACCAACAGCTCTCTAAACCCTGCCGCAAACGGCTTTGAAACATATGTGTACCGCCTCGGCTCTCCTGCGGCGCAGCTTGCTCAGTCCATACAGGACACGGTTGTGGCGCAAATGGGGGTTAAGGATAACGGGGTAAGACAGGCGAATTTTTCTGTTTTGCGGAACACAAATATGCCCGCCGTGCTGGTGGAACTGGGGTATCTGTCAAACCCCACAGAGGCTTTAAATTTAAACAGCTCCGCATGGCAGAATAAGATAGCCTCCGCCATAGCCGACGGCATAAATAAATATATTAAATCAGTGTAGAATGCAGAGTGCATAAAGTCAGTGTAGAATGTAGAGTGTAGAGTGTAGAAATTTGTGCGTTAAGATTTATGAAAATATTTAAATAATTGTAAATTGATTTGTTGTAGGGGGCGGCTTCCCAGACGCCCCGAAACATACCGACGGTTTTAGCAAA
>JABLTO010061723.1_pt1 | contig 20613 bp, 13 predicted proteins | sample 7160091 | NCBI WGS metagenome assembly JABLTO01 (sample SAMN14651225, study PRJNA627086) | human gut metagenome | isolation source: feces | host: Homo sapiens
GATAACATTACCGTTCAGCTCTCAAAGAAGAATACACGTTTCCAATATAAGCTGATTAAGAAAGGAGGACGGGCTTCCGAATTTGAAAATGCGATCGAATGGCTTTGCCTGTCCGGTATCGTGTCACAGGTCTACAAAGTCGAGCAAATCAAAAAGCCTCTTGAAAACTACCGTGATATTGATGCGTTCAAGATTTATGTATCCGACTTAGGATTGCTTTGCGCCAAGAAAGACCTGGCCGCCAATGACATTCTCTATATGGTCGAGGAAATCAACGATTTCAAGGGCGGTATGGCTGAGAACTATGTCAATGTACAGCTCTCCATTAACGGCTACCACACCTACTATTGGGAGTCCGAGCGTGGAGCTGAAATTGATTTTATCATTCAGCGTGACGGTCAGCTCATTCCTATTGAGGTCAAATCTGCTGACAACACCAGAGCCAAGAGCTTAAAGGTCTATATGGACACCTACAAGCCTGCTTATGCAATCAAGCTCTCCGCCAAAAACTTCGGCTTTGAGGACAATAAAAAAATCATTCCTCTCTATGCCGCTTTTTGTATCTGAAATCAAATTTGCAGCCGTAACGCTCACAGAAAATGTGGGCGTTATTTTTTGCTCCCAAAACAGAATAAGAAGGATAACGCTTGTGAAATACACGAAAATCATTTGTATAAGCACATTCGCTTTCCTACAGGCAAAACATCGCATCCCTACGCCCCTGCGCGCCGTTTTCTCCGTTCTCTGCGCTTTTCCATCGAAAGAGGTGCAAATATCGTTTTTCTCCCAATAAATCCGATGATCCTTGTCATATAAATCCCGGTGATGCTTCCCGCCGTATCGATCGCCACATCCCGAAGCGCCGGTGAACGTCCTGCCACAAACATCTGATGATACTCATCCAGACCGGCAAACCCGGCACAGAACAGTCCTGCAGCGAGCACGAGCCAAAAGCCCCGCAGCCGATAAACATACAAGGGAAGAGAAAGTGTCAGCCCCAACAAAAGATATTCGCTAAAATGTGCCATCTTCCTTACAAGAAAATGAATTTCATCTGCATACACTCCCACCTGCGCGGTATCCAGATTGCCGGAGGTCAGCTTTCCCAGCAGGAGCACCACCTTTTCACTGACCAGCATACTCAACTGTCCGGATTCGTCCGCAGTCTGGGCGGAAAAGGAAAAGATCATATACATCACACACAGCGCCGGTACAAAGGATAAGGGCTTTAATAAAAAACGAAACATCTTCTTTATGGTCAGCCAGAAATATTTCATATTCTCTCCATTCTGCAGATCACAGACAGCCTGGCATATAACGCAGGAAGCCTTTGCTCCGAGCTTACCGCCTGTCCTTTTTGTGCCTGCCTTTTGTCCGTTTAATATAGTCTATATTTCCATTTCTTGCAAGAAAGAAACCCTTAATTTTTTATGAACAGCTCAAACGGTACGAGTGAACTGTAACAGAAAAACCTAATTTGTGAAGTTTTTTCAAATTAAGTGTTGACTTCTGTCCGATTATGCTGTATCATATCATTTGTCCGGTTGAGAAATACGGCACATCGGGGTGTGGCTCAGGTGGTAGAGCGCTTCGTTAGGGACGAAGAGGCCGCAAGTTCAAGTCTTGTCACTCCGATTATCAGAAAGAACCTTGAGAGATCGAGGTTCTTTTTTTCATGCCAATAGAATGTTCGCATGGCGTGCATTCTATTATTCATGACAATAGAATGCTCACATGGGGTGCATTCTATTGTATTTTCCTGAAATCCTCAAAACATTCTGATTCAAAAAGCATCCGCAGAGATCAGCGACCCTGACAGCCTGTCGCCGCTGATTTCTGCGGATGCTTCTTTTTTCCATCTCTCTGCCTCTTCATCCAACCAGGCTGCACCGGACCGTCACACGCTTTCTTCCCCCATAGGTACAGGTAAACAGCGTCAGATCCCAGTCACCGGACAGCATCTCGTCTACTGCATAGGGGTTTAAGGTTTCTACCTTTTCTACCTCATATTCGTACACGTCGCCCGATACCGCTGTAAACTTCACCGTTGCACCCTCCGGCAAAAGTCCGATATTGCCAAAATGCCGTTTATAATTATGGGCGGCAATAATCAGGGAATTTTCCTCTGCACTTCCGGTGTAGCGGCAGGGTGCTTTTTTCAGGGACGGATAGCTCCAGGGATCCGCCACCGGCAGCGTAAGCTGCAGGGACGGAATTTCCAGCTCGCCAATCCAACAAAGCCCGTCTGCCTCCACAAAGGTCATCCCGCTGTTCTCATCCACAGGAAGCGCCTCCGACTCCTGCTCCACAGCAGTCAGCTCTTCTTCATAGGCCTCTAAGGACGCCTCCACCGCAGCTTCGGCACGGCTGCTGTCCCAGATATTATAGGCGGAGATCCCCACTGCTCCTGCTGCCAGAAGGATCCCAAGCCCCATCAGAGCCTTGGAACAGTCTTTTTTTTTTCGACCGATCCACCATCCAAGAAACAGCAATCCTGCTCCTACTGTGGAAAGTGCCAGGATCGGCCAGCGCAGCTGTCCTGTCTGAGGCAGCTTCTCCGGTGTTTTCTGTTCCGGAGTGATTCCCGGTGTAACGATGGTCTCTGTCTTTTTCGGCGGCTTTTTCACCTCCGGCGTAGTGGGCTCCTCGGATTCTTCCGGCGGATATACCGGATCCGGAATCCTTTCGGCCTTGGGATTCACCGACATGTCATATAGCAGCTGGGCGTTCAGATTCGTCGGGATCGAAACCAGAGACGGATCGGTTCTGTATTTCTGCATCTGACCCGGAACCAGCAGATACAGACCGGTCTGCAGCCCTGTCCAGCTGAGCTTTCCGTTTGCATCAGTCTTTTTCGTATCCCCGGAAATGTGATTTGCTCTCTGATACTCCAAAAGCGCTGCCGAAGCCTCCTTGGACTGCTGTGCCGTCAGGTTTTTCAACTGCACGCCGCAGCCCTCAAAGCCGCCTGTCAGCTCCAGCACCGTATAGCCTCCCCGATCCACCATTGCTGCAACCTGATACAGGGTAAACTCTGCATTTGCAACGGGCTCGTCCCGCATGGTGTCAAAAAGGATTTCGATGGAGCCTTTTTTGTCCGTATCCACGTCCTGCATCAAATTGGACGAGCTGCTCTGACTCTGCTGTGCACAGACGTCCTGCTTCCAGCCACTGCAAAGGGATAATACCATGGCCAGCGCAAGCAGCCAGCCCTTCACCCCTTGTCTGATCCGGATTTTTCTTCCTTTCATTTTCTTCCTCACTTTCTGCTGCAGCTGCAGCCTACCTTTCTCCTGCCGGATATACTCCTGCGCCCCACCGACAATGAAGTTTCCTGTTCTCTATCTATCACAATCTCCAACCATCTATCGCAATCTACTGCACCCGCTCCCCATGAATCAAAAGACGATGGGAATTGACTCCATAGGGCGTACAGGTAACCAGTGTGACCTGATCCTTGTCGGACTCTGCTGTCAAACCGTTTAACTCCTCCGGAAGCACCACCTCTGTCTGGGTCACTTCATAGACCAGCACACGATCCAGCACCGTGATCTGAAAGGTATCTCCCACCTCCAGCTGATCCAGATCGGTAAAAAGCTTTGCCGAGGGAAGCCCCCGATGACCAAACAGAATCGCATGAGTTGTTTCGCCTCCAACCGGCAGGGAGGTTCCCTCCAGATGACCGACTCCAGATTCCAACGCTTCCTCCGATACTCCGTGATAAATGGGAAGCTTCAGCTTTATTTTTTCGATTTCCAGATATCCCATCACACCGCTGTCCTCTGCCAAAAGCAGCTCATCATAGGATTTTCCGTCGATCAAAAGTGCCTCCTTTTCCGCCTCTCCCAGCATATCGAAGCTGATGCCAAGCTCTGCCAGCTTTTGATTATACCGGTCGGCTTCTGCCAGCAGGGCAGCCCGCCTTTCCTGCTCCATCTGCGCCTGTGCTTCCTGATAGGCTGCAATCTGCCTGCGCTGTTTTGCCTGTTCCATCCAGTTGCTGACGGAGGGATATAACAGAACACCCAGCCCTGCCAGACCAAGAAGGATGGCAAGGACTGTCAAAATTTTTCGTTTCATGCACTTCTCCCTTCCGCTTTACCAAAAACAAAAGATCAGGCTTCCCGCCAGACGCTTTGCCGGCGACAGCTCCTTTGATACAGCTTCTGCAAGCTTTTCATAGCAATCCAGCACAAACTGACACTCTTTTTTCGTCAGCCCCTGATCACTATAGCATGCCTTCAGCACGATATTTGCCAGCTTCTGCGCTGTCTTCTCCGAAAATACCGGATATTTCTTTCCAAGCTGCTTTGCAAAGCGCTCCTCCTGACAGCTGCATACACTTTTTTTGTTGAATTTCTGCAGAGCGGCAAAGCTTCGATAAATTCTTTGGATCTGCTCTCCCGGAGCTTCTCCTTTTCTTCCTCTTTTCCGTCGTTTACAGAGGATATGCCTCCGGATGACTGCTGCGATCCCACAGGCAGCTATCGTCAAAGCCACCGCCGCCAGTGCTTTTTTCACCACCCGGAATATTCTGTTGCCGATCCCGGGCGTCTCCGCCTCCGGAGTGTCTTCCTGATCAAAGACTTCCACCGGGGTGTCCGGGCTGTCTGCTTCCTTCTGACCTGAGGCTCCGTCGCTTTCTGTTACCAGGGCGGCAAAGCCCGGTGTCGCCTCCACTACGGTCCATCCGATTCCTTCCCGGTAGACCTCTGCCCAGGCATGGGCGTTATCATCCTCCAAAACAGCCTGATAGCTGCCGTCCTCCTGTCCCTGAAAGAGACTTGCCGGCGCTGCATAGCCCACCACATATCGTGCCGGCATCCCGCAGGCACGCAGCAGCATGGTGGCCGCCGCTGCAAAATGAACGGAATTTCCTTCTTTGGATTCCTTTAAAAACCATTCTACAAAGTCCTTCCCCTCGGGCACAGCCTCCGGTTCCCGGACAAATTCATAATTTCCTGCCAGCTCAGAAACCACTGCGGTTTTGATCTTTTCCCAGTTTTTTTCTGCTTCCTTTGGATCTGCACTTTCCTTTGTTTCCAGCTCCAGGTCAAATTTCTCCTGCAAATAACTGAGATTTTCCGGCAGGCTGCTGCAATGTGCCTGCACATAGGCGGCATAGGCGCTTTCCGCCTGATCCAGAGTGCTTTCCTGCTGCTTTGTTTCGTTCCAGTCCTCTAAGACCTCCTCCAGCTGCTTTCTGGGATAACAGGAAAAAATATCCTGCTGGACGCTCTGACCTGCCAGTGCGCCGTCACCTCCCAGCACCTGATAATAATCGTTTAAAAATGCTCCATAGGGAACATAGGTATAATTCGGATTTGCCGCCAGATTTTCCACCTGCAGGGTCACAGCAGAGGAGGCTGCATTTGCCGCAAGCTCCGGCTTTGCATCGTCTCCCTCTCCGGTAAACACCACGTTTTCCGCATAATAGGTTCGCAGAAAGGGCAGATTTTCCACCCCAAGGGATACATTTCCATCCAGCTTCCACAAGGATGCTGCCTGCACAAAGCTCTCCCCGTCTGCCTCCTCAAAGGCTGTCCCGGTGTAATCCGTGCCGATAAAGCCCTTTAAATACACGGTCTCTGAGGGTTTTTCCGAAACCGTAACCTTCAGGGCCTGTACCTTTCCAAAATAAAAGCCATCCTGATCTGTCAGTGTGCCATCCGATACCCCTCCGCCGACTCCCTCAACGGAAAGCTTCAGCCTCCCTCCGGAAACCGCCGGAAGCAGCTGCCAGACTGCCTGCAGCACACCGTTTTGTGTCTTCATCCCTGCCTCCTGTGCCTGGAGCAGGGTATTGGTCAGGGGCCGCACCAGCACAAACGCCAACAGCGACAGCACTACAGCCTGCAAAAGCAGCCAGTCATTGACACTGCTTTTCATCTGCTCTGTCATCTGCCTTGCTTGACGGGCACTGTCCTGATCCCTTTGATCCGCCCGACTGACAGCGGCGGCACTGAGCATTCCAAGAGTTCCCAACAGAAGCATAAAAAAGCTGAGAAAGGAGGGTGTCCCTCCGGCAATTCCGATTCCTGCCAGCACCGGAAATTCTCCTGCCAGAACCACTGCCGGATTGGTCCGGTAACAGATCCCGGCAGATAACAGCCCCGCCAGCAAAAACAGGATAAACCCGAAAAATACCGTCACCTGCATCGCAGATGCTGACGCCTGATACAGGGCAAGGGTACCGTCATAAGCCTCATTTAACCGAGTGCGTACCCCGTTTACAGCGGACATATACCCGGCGATCACATCCCTTTGCAGCAACAACAGCAAAAGGCTTACGCCGATCAGAGTTCCCAAAATCGCAAGGAGCCGATACACCCCTTCCAGGGGCAGTCTGGAAAACCCGATCCAGAACAGCACCGAGACAATCAGAAGTATCCAAAAAACAGGGACCAAATATCGGATTCCAAAGCCACTGAGAAATGCGCTGCAAAGACCACCGGTGAGGCAGAGCAGACAGATCAGCATACCAGCCAGCCGCCACAGCTTTTTGACCAGCATACCGCCGGGTTCTTCTTCCTGTAGAATCCGACAGGTAATCCTGCCTACCGCTTCTTTATCCAGCTGTCCCGGCTCCTGCCCTTTCTTCATTGCCTCTCACCTGCCTGACTGTTCCTTCTGCATCTATTTTCCAGAGCTGCCCGCCGACTACCGGCTCTGTTACACCGCTGCCTCTGCCCTTTTCCAAAAGATCCTCTGCCGGATACTTATTTTTCCCGGCAGATTGCTTTTGGCTCTGCTTTCCATTCTGCTCCAGCTCTTCCTTTGTGGCGATAAGACAAAGCCGTTTGAGAAAGACCCACAGCTCCTGGACTCTGGAAATCTGCATTCTGCACAGCTGCTCCTGCTCCTGCCAGAATACCTCATATTCCTGTTCTGCCGCCAAAAGCCTCCAGCAAAAATCCGCTGTCTGCTCCAGCAGCCGTTCCAATTTACAATGATCCCACTTTTCCTGAGGCGGATGATACAGATCCACCTGCAGCAAAAGCACCTCCCGCTTTGGCAGGCTGAATTCCCGCACCAGCATTTCTCCGGTCTTTGCAGTCAGCTTCCAATGCACTCTCTGCAGCGGATCTCCATCCCGATAGGCGCGGACCTCGAATACCTCCGATCCATCGTCCCCGCCCTTTTTTTGGGAATGCTGATCCGAATCCCCGCCGGAGGCGAGCTGTGCCGGAGGAATCCATTCCTCCGCCTGATGTACCAGAGGCACGGACAACACCTGCACTTTTTTATCTGTGATCAAAAGCTTCTTTGACCATAACCGAAACCAGTCCCGCACGGATGCCGACTGGATCCAGAACTCATAGACACCGGAATACTTCACCGGGATACAAAATTCCAGCACACCGGTCCGTTTTCCACCTGCCATTCCCATGCTTTCCACAGTGCCCGTGCTGTTATCCAGAAGATCCCGCCAGCCGACGGTAACCGCCACACAGGAGGCCGGAAGCAGGGAAGCATTTTTCAGCTTTACCCGAAGGACGATGGGCTCTTTTTTCCCCACCGTCTCTTCTGCAGGCTCCGGCACAATCTCTACCTTTCCAGCCAGGATCTGAACCAGAATCCACATGGAAAGCGCCAACAGCAGTTCAAAGCCCAGCAAAAACGGAGCAAAGCCCTCGGGAGCAGCTACGCCCCAGATAGCAGTCAGAACGACCGCTCCTATATAAATTGCTTTTTCCTTCAAGGCTTCACCCTTTCTCCGGAGCAGGCGCCGGGGTCTCCTTTAAGATCCGCTCCAGCACAGCTGCTGCACGGACTCTATCCATTCCGGAGCTTGATACAGGCTGTACCCTGTGGGCCGCAACATCCTGAAATTCTGCCGCAACATCCGCCGGAATCACAAAGCTGCGGCCTTTCCGATAGGCTCTCGCCTGAGCCATTTTCAAAAGCGCCAAAGAGCCTCTGGGACTCAGCCCAAGCTCCAGTGCGTCATTGTTTCTGGTGGCCTGAGCCAGACGCACGATATAGTCATATACCTGATCGTGTACAAACACTTCTTCGACTTCTTTTTTCATTTCCATCAGCTCCTGACTGCTGATGACGGGACGTACATCTTCCAGCCCGTTTCCGCTCCGGCGGCTTTTTAAAATATCCATTTCCTCTGCGGCATCGGGATATCCGATCCCAAAGCAGATCAGGAACCGGTCCAGCTGGGATTGAGGCAACAGCTGGGTTCCGGCAGAGCCGACAGGGTTCTGGGTAGCAATGACCAGAAAGGGAGACGGTACCGGTCTGGTCACGCCGTCTACGGTTACGCTGCCCTCCTCCATTACCTCCAGAAGCGCCGCCTGGGTCTTTGGGGAGGTACGATTGATCTCATCCGCCAGAAGAATATTGCACATGACTGCGCCGGGACGGTAAAAGAAGCCATCCTTTTCCCTGTTATATACGGTAAAGCCTGTAATATCAGCCGGTAAAACATCCGGTGTAAACTGCACTCTGTTCTGCGCCACATTCATTGCCTTGGCAAAGGCCAGCGCCAGGGTTGTTTTTCCCACTCCCGGGACATCCTCCACCAGCACATGTCCGCCGGCAAGAATGGCTGTCATGAGCTTTTCCACGCACTCTGTTTTTCCGATAAATGCTTTTTTTACTTCTTCAATTACTTTCTGCGCCTTGTTTTGTTGCATGACCGACTGCTCCTTTTGCCTTTCTTTCGTTTTTCCCGGACATCTCCGTAGCTTCTTTGCCGTTTCACGATCAACAGGAAGATGGAGCCCTCCACTCCTGCCACGATCAGCAGGGATACCAGCAGCCACGGCCATACATCCACGATCCGCTTCGTAATGGTCTGGGACTGTACTTCATGCACTGCATTCTGCTCTGTCAGCTCCTCCGGCGGGATATACTCGGTCCGCTCGCCACGAACCAGCAGCCGGTGGGTGTTGATGGCATAGGGTGTGCAGGTAACAAGGGTACAGTAATCCTTTCCTTCCACGATCCCGATGTCCTGGGTTTCCTCCGGAAGCACAACCTTGATCTGGTCTACCTTGTAAGCAAGCACCTCGTCCAATACATGGAGATAGAACACATCGCCCTCCTCCAGTTTGTCCAGATCCGTGAACAAAACCGCACTGGGCAGTCCGCGATGACCGGTCAGCACGGAATGGGTGCTTGTACCGCCGATGGGATAGGAGGACTCCGCCAGATGACCGATACCCTTCTGCAGCACATCTTCGCCGGTTCCGCTGTATATGGGAAGATATACGTCAATTTTCGGAATTTCGATAAAACCAATGCTCTCGCCCACATCCACCAGATCAAGGTAGCTGATTCCATCCTCTCCCTGCATGGCACTGGCTTCCACTGCCGCATTGAGCTGTTCATTATATTTACGGACTGCTTCCTTGGCAGCGTCGATCTGCTCCTGATCCATCTCTGCAACCTGCTCATCATAGGCGGCAATCGCCTGACTTGCATGGGACTGGGCGATCAGGTTGCTGACAAAGGGATACAGAGTCAGACACAGACCTGAAAAAAACAATATCGCGATAAACCATGCTCTTTTTTTATCCATGACAGTAACCTCCGGACATTTTATAAGGAAAGGCACAGATCAAAGGCCTGCGGCAGCCGCCGCTTCTGCATTTTCTCTGCGCCGTTTTTTCGTGGACATCCAAGGGCACGGGAGAGCGCCCGGATGTCCTTTTCAGGAAGGGAATGGGAAAACACAACGCGGAAAAGAAAATCCCAAATTTTTCTTTCCCGATTACCGCAGCCGCAGCCGGTTTCTAAGACCGACGGCGATCACCGCAGTATCGCTCCTTTCAGGGGGAAAGGGGGTTCTGAAGGAGCGATGCACAGGGCGGGACGTGACCCCCGTCCTGTGCCGGAATCTGTTTGCGCCACACGAAACGCGATACAGACCCGTTGCTGATAAAATTGCAGCTGTACTTCACAACAGCTTCGCAGCATCCATAAAGGAGATAACAAAAGAGTTATCTGTCTGAATTACTCTGCTTTTTTCTTCTTGCTGGTGATCAGCAGGATCACTGCTGCTGCCATCATAGCAATACCAGCAAAGGTAAATACGAAGGTACCGATACCACCGGTGGTGGGAAGGGTGAAGCCTTTTTTGTTAATAACTTCCTGTACTTTTATACCTTCAGCAGCGGTTGCATCGTCTGTAGAAGTAAATGTAGTTCCTGTAATCTCGCTCTTTACCTGTTTTTGTCCATTTGTATCTTTTACCCAGGTCGACTCAGTTTTCGTAGCTATTGTATATTGAACATTTAATGTTACCTCAATCGGTTTTTTCAACAGATTATATTTATCATTCGTTTTTGTTTCAACCAGATAGTAGGTACCATTGGAAAGTCCATTATGGGTTACTGTACCATCCGTACCTGTTTTTAATGTCTTAATCTTTTTCCAGGATTTTGTATTATCTAATCCTGCAGGCACAGATGTTCCCGTAATGGCACCCTCTGTTTCATCAGGAACCTCCTGATAAAGGTCAAATTCAACATTTGCTAATGGCTTAGTTTCAGTTCCATCCACACCGGTCTTTACAATTTTTACTGCAAAGGTATATACGACAGTACTGTTCTCGATCGTATTTTTTCCTTCTTCTTTATCTTTGTTCGGGTTATCTGGATCAGTAGTAGCATTTGGTGTAATATTTTTGGAATATTCCAATTTTGCGGTATTCTGATTGCCAGCTGTTGTGTTATAAGCAGTATCCTTTAATTTCGCATTATATGTGATGACTAATTGTTGTCTTTCATATGCCGCCATCTGAGCGGGCTTAAATGTAATTGTAAATCCGTCTCCCACTGCTGCTTTAGTGTATGCATCCGCTGTAACAGCAGCATCGTTGCATTTAATTTCAATAGAATCGACGTCATCTGTTAAATTAGTAGGTGTATCTGTTACGGTAAATGTTTTCAGCTTTGTAATATTCTTCGGAACATCTACAGTAATTCTATAAGGGATTTTATCTCCGATGCTGTAATCTGCAGTTCTGCCCCATTCCTCAGGGGTAATGTTTTTCTTCTTAACCTCTTTTGTTAAATCAGGGCGTTCGTTAGTTATCTTAATTGTGATATTGGCATCTGTAGATTCCTTGTATGTAATTGTTTTATCGGAATTTACTGTAAATTCATATGCAGTGGCACCGTCCATAATATAGCCATTTCCAACAGATGTTTCAATCAGACGATACTCACCTTTGGACAGTCCATCAATTGTAATTAAACCATTGACATCTGTTGTAAGAATTAAGGCATCTCCAGTATTATCACCCTGCGCGGTGGATTTCTGCGTAATATTAATCCAGCTACTAGTTGCATCAGATTTTTTTTGCAGAGCAAACGTAGCGCCTGATATTTTTTCATCATCCTTCACGCCAGTTTTTTCTAAGCTTATCTTTCCATATCCTGTTTCATTTTTGGGATAGACATGGATATCATATAACCAATCCGAGCCATCTGTAGTAGTCATAGGAACCGATAACAGAAATGGTTTCATAGGTGTTGTAACAGCATCCGGAACAGTTGTTTCAATTACAACGTAAAAACCAAGCTCGAGGCCAGAGAACGTTGCAGTTCCGTTTTTATCAGTAAGGCCTTCGCTAGTCGCATTACCACTATATGCTTTCTTAATAGTTCCATCAGGCTCTACATATTCAGAAACATCCGGTAAATCTTTTGGATCTGCCTTGTAATACGCCTCCATGCCACCTTTATCTACAACCTGATAAAGTGTAAATCCTGCACCTTTTAAAGGCTCTGCACCAGTCGGAAAGTCGCCCGGATGTGCTTCTGTACCGTTTCCTACACTCCCCATACCATTACCGCTTGTATACTTATGAATCGTAACCGTTCCCGTCTTATCCGGATCCGTATCAATCGTCGGCATTTTTGCGGAAGGATCAGCCGCAAATGCCGTCATTGTCATCATCGACAATGTCATTCCCAGGGTCAGGAGCCCTGTCAGAAGCTTTTTCATTCTCTTCATTCTTTCCATTCTCCTTTTTTGTTCGGCTGTCCTTTTGTGTTTGGGACAGCCGAATTATTTTTACTTCTCCTGCTTTGTACGTTTCGCTCCGTACTTTGTTTCTAAGGTTTTCGCCTTATGCAGCTGCCGGACATAAGCCCCTGTTCCAACAGCCTGTGTTTCATACCTCCGGGGGTATTATCTCTTCTTTCGAAGCTTATCGTCCCCCTTTCTGCATTGCAGCGTGAAGTATGTACCCATAAGGATTGCCTGCGCCATCAGCGCAATGCCGCCCATAGTAACCAATCCAAACCCGGATCCTCCTGTTGCAGGAAGGATCAGCTGCTTTGTGTTGCAGATGGTGAGAGGAATTACATTGTCTCCCTCTATAGTTATTGGCTCCCAGTGGTCATCTGTTTCCTTCTCCATCTTCCATTTCACCTGATTCGATTCATTAATCTCAATTAAGATCGAATCACTCAGCAGGTTGTAGCCCTCTGCAGCCTTTGTTTCTATCAGTCTGTAGGTTCCCTGACCAAGCTTTTCGAAGGTGGCAATGCCGTCAACAGTTGTTTTCGGATCACCGACTAGTTCAAACCCCGTTCCATCCGGATTCTTCTTCTCCAGCTTAAACTGTACACCGGAAAGCAAATCTTCCGTTGTGTTTTTACCCCTTTTCGTAATTTTCAGGTTCAGCTCTTCCAAATAGGTATTGGTCACTGTCATATTCACCGTCGGTTGCTTGCCATCGGCTGTTGCAAAAGCTGCAAGTTCAATGCCTGTTTTTGTCGGATCTGTTGCTGTTGTTGTGCCTGCCGGAGCATCCATGGAATAGGCTACTCGATAGGTTTTTCCATCCACAGTGTATGTCTCGCCGGAAGCAATCACCTCTCCTTTGTCATCCACTTCCATAACCCGATAGATCCACGGGACTTTTGTTGCTGCTGCGCTGTTCACATATTGCTCCAGATTCGTAAAGGTATAAGACCAGCCACTATAAGCGGGCGTCACTTCAACCCAATTTTTCCCTGAGATATTGCCGGAATAGTCAACCACTTCCCACTCCGTATTTACTGTATCTTTCTCTTTTCTCTGCAGCTGCAGATAAATACGCTTCGGAAGCTGGCTCTGCTCCGTAATCTCCGTGCCATCTGTCTTTTCCCATTTTTTAGTTACAGCAATGTTGCCGGTCGGTTTATTATTATTTTGAAATTCTACAACAGGATTTTTTGCATCCGCTGTAATGGTTCCGTTTACGGAGCCTTTCTCTACTTTAAAGGATGTATCATCTTTAAAGTTTGTTCCATCGTTACTGATCAAAACCTTCTTCAGGGTAGTTCCATCTGTCGGTTTTACTTCTGTAATCTCATAATCTGTTCCGATGGGAATTCCTGAAATCGTATGGGATTTTCCCTCCTTTAAGGTAAAGGTTGTCGTAATGGAATCTCCTTTTTCCAGGGACATTCCTGCGACATTTGTAAATTTAACCTGAAAAGTATAAGTTCCTTTCAGCTCATCTGAATCCTCCGTCTTCTCCTTTCGGATCGTAAGGGAACCAACCTTGACTGTATTTACAAATACCGCTTTTAATTTTGTAACACCGTTTTCATTATCCGGATTATCGTAGGAACGGAACACGATGGTATCCTCGGTTTGACCTTTATTTGCCCATTGCGTCGAAGGATATCCGGTGTTTTCATTCTCCTCCGTATGTACCTCTTGTCTGCCATCCTTGATCTGCGTTCCGGATACGTTGGAAACCTTTTGCCCTGATATAATCGTTACCTTGTTTGTGCTTCCCGTTTTGGTTACCTTGTCAACTATATGTCCGTTTTCATACAGGCTCCAGCTTGTATCAAATGCAGGTGAATCTATTTCCTCCTTCACGGAAATGTAGCTGCCGCGGCGGAACTGATTTCGGAAGGTTGCGGTTTGACCATCCGCCAGTACAAAGGTTCCATCTTCTCCAATCATGCCGGTATCCGTACTGTAGGAATCGCTCAGAGAATAGACTGCGCCCTCTGGCTTCTCCAGGTTTCCGGATGTAGCAGAATCATAATCCGGAATGGCTTCCTGATTCACCTTGAATCCGATATGCTGCGTTACCTGCACGCCGGAACGGAATACAAAGTCATCCAGATATATGTCTCTGGGATAGCTGTAATTAAATTTGATGGATTTTATCTGGTTATAGTTAAAATCAGCTGCTCCGTTTAATTTGCTTAAGTCAACCGTCAGAGTATTCCATTCGTTTCCCTTAAGAGTTGTGTTTCCGTATAGCTTTCCGGATAACCAGTCTCCTTTAGTCCTCCCTTGTTCATCCTCCAACTCCAGATAAATACATTTCGCTGTTGGAGTGTCATTATGAGCATAATACAGCTTGAAATCCAGATACTTTTTCGTCGCGAACGCATCCAGAGATCCGGTTGATTGATATGGGATAATACCAAATCTCGAGTCTTTGTGCTCTCCGTCCGTATCTTCAAACTGTGTATACCAGTGCGCAACACCACTTTGATTTTGATAGTTTTCTACCCATTCAAATGTATTATCCTGGCTACTCGTCAATTCTGGTGAATTGCTGTCAAAGCTGTTAAATGTCTTTGTTACTACCGTTGTTCCACTTCCTGTTTTCTTTGCTCCATAGTGTGTCGCCTGATTTTGGATCGTAAAGGGGAATACAGATGCATCCTCAAAGGAATCCTTAAACAGCTCATTTACTTCACTTTTATCTACCTGCTTTTCTACTGCAAACTCGTTATCATCTGGGAAGTTGAAGGCAATCATCATATTAGATTCCCACATACCGCGTTCCATATAGAACATGGTAAGGGTATGCTCGTCTTGTTTATCCCCCTTCAATGTGAAGTCTGTTGTTTTATTGGTGCCTGCATCTCCTGCAGCTCCGTCTGCCGCACTTTTCTTTACCTTACTTACTTTTGCCTCCAGATTTTTAAAGTCCAGCGTTCCTGTTACCTTTCCATGGGCTCCGCCAACATCCAGTGCCAGTTTTCCATCAATAAATACCCATACATCATCATCTCCGGAAAACGCAAAGGTAATCGGCACTGGTTGTTCGTCTTCTCCCAGAACCGTTCCATCCTTTGTCAGGCGGAATTTAATCTCTAATTTTGTACCAAATCCAAAATTATATTTTGCTGCGTTCGTTCCACCAGTGGTTTCATTAAACGGGAAAAATCCATACGCCCCCGCATCCTTTCCATCAGACTTAACATTCATCGCCCAGCTCTGATTATCTGTATTCTTCAGGTAATATTTTTGGGTAGATAAATCCTTTTGCATCGCAAGTGTCGTTTTGCTGCTGTCAAACCACCAATATTCTACTCCATGCTCATCCGCTTTCTTTTTAAACGGGAATGATACATTATGATAGACCTCACCCAAGACCGCATTTTTGCTGTTCTTTCCCAGTAAAAATGCCTCATCAAAATGGGGCTCTGCACATTTCCCACCTGCAGTCTTCAATACACCATTCGTCAGTGTAGAGCTTACAAGTCCCTGTGCTGCGTAGTCATATTCTCCTTTGTCACTTCCGTTCTCCACAATCACAGAGTTATTTGTGGAAAAGAATGCTTCATCGTTATCACTTCCATATAGCTTCAGTGTGCCATTGATATCTTTGAATTGGCAACCCCACTTATCAATACTCGGTTGAAAATGACCTGTATAGATTGGAATGGAAACCTGATTCTTTTTGTAATAATCACTCAATGCCTGATCAAACTGCCGGAACGGAACCCAGTTGCGCTGTGACATTCCACTCGGGTCTGAAAAGGAATCCCGATTATTACCGTTCAATTCATAATCCGTGTAATAGTCATAGAAGGTAGAATCCACATACAGGGTATCCGAACCTGCCGAAGAAGGGTTCTCCTGAATGTCAACTACATCGACGCTCTTACCATCCTCGGTTTTCTTATACTTCTCTGCATCCCGAACCGTATATGCTTCAGCCCAGTAACCATCCCTATATTCATTAGCATTGTATGCCGCAGTATCACCGGCGTCTGCATAGAAGCAGGGTTTCCCTCCATACTTATCCGTACCCGGAATCGTCAGAATAGCAGTTCTTCTGCCGAACTTGTCAGTCCACTCATCCTTACCTTCTAACGCATCAGCAGAGAAAATAATTTGATCAATTTCATCCTCTTCCGGAATCCGCACATACCACACATCGTTCCAGGTCTGTCCATCCTTTTCGTGGGACTTTGCTTTTATCATCTCTCCAGACCGGTACTTTCCATTATTGGTTGTGCTCCATGCATAAAAATAAACCTTCGCATCGTCACTTGCCGGGATGGAATTTTGTCCACCATTTCCTCCATCCGGCGTATTCAGCTTTGAATAGGTTGCGTCAAAATAAATCTTATTCCCGTATCCATATTCGCCTGTGACATTTGCTATGTTGTCCTCCGTCACCTGAAGCAGGTTACAGTCCAGATCTGTCCAGAAGAAATGATAGATATTGCCCTTGGGATCCTTTACTGTGAAAACAGTCTGCTGGAGTGTATCTTCCGTAAACTTATAGCTATATAAGCTGTCTTTAAACTGCGGATCCGGTATCAGCTCCTGCACATTCCCTGTTCCAATCTGTAAGGTTACCTTCTGACTTCCCTCTTTTGCGTCTACCGGAAAATGCAGATTATCAAAATAGAGGGTTTTGTCTTTCAGACTCTCATTACCCGGTGTTGTGCCCCAGCCGCTTATAGTAGTTGTTGTTGTACCATCGTCGTTCTGCAGCTCGGTAGCTCCATACAGGAAGGTATCCACAGAACCCGCTTTATAGGTTACGGGAACTACGCCAGCATCTGCATTGGTACCGCCTTCTCCGAAATAGTAAATTTCTCCCAGCTGTTTTCCGGATCCATCTGTTTCATCTGTTGTAAACTTCACATAGGGTTTTGCTTCAATTTTCTCCTTTTCTAGTTCTGCTGTAAAGAGGTTCGAAAAATCAGTAACACCATTCATCACGACGGATTCCGTTGTTCCCGCAGAGAACTCGCTGTCCGAGGAATAGACTACCTTTACCGGGGTTGTGACATTACCAGTAAAGTCATAGAAATACAAAGACATAAACTTATTCGCGATTTCTGCAGTAATGTCTTTGACAATGTAAACCTTTCTATTACCGATCATTCCTGATGCTTCAGTATCTCTTGCAAACACCTTTCCGCCAGCAGCAGAAAAACTTATACCAGCAGAAGAAGAACTCTTACCTGCTAATTGTGTTCTATAATAATCTTTCGCATTAATCCCACCACTACCGTTCCAATCATTTACATAGGTAAAGGCAAATTCCTTATTACCATTGTTGCTGTCAATTGGCCATCTCCAATAGTCTTTGCCATAAACGGTGACTTTTTGACCCGATATAAAACCGTCCACACCATTCTTAAAAAGATATATAGGAGTTTTTGTAGTCCAATCCGGCCCTCCACTCAAATTCATCCCTGTCGTATCCAGATATACATAGTTAGAATCCAGTCCTCCTGCTGCCTTTCTGAATCTAACCTTCGCCACACGGCTGGCTTTTCTCATTTCGCCGCCCATGTCGTACAGGTTTCCGTCCTGCTGGATTTCTTCTGTTGCTTCCTTTTTGACAGCTTCCTTGGAAGGAGCTTGCTCTTTACTGCTCTCCTCTGTGCCGGTTTCTGCTTCGGTCTGTTTGGTCTCTTCCTCTGTCTGTTTGCTTTCCGATGCAGTTTCTCTGTTGTTTTCTTCTGTGTTTTCCTGTTTGGATCCTTCTGTGGCAGGCTCAGTTCCCCGTTCCAGGGTTTCTACGGTTTTCGCCTCAACCGTTTCGCTCAGCACCTCCAGGTGAAAAAAACGGGTCTCGCACCTTGCTTCCTGCTCCCAGGCAGCTTCTGCTGTCGGATCGCTGTCCGGAGTGTTTCCTTCGGAGCCTGTCGCATCCTTTTCTGTTTCCGGTGCAGAGGGCACATTGTTTTCCGTTTCGTAGCTTGTCTCTGTGCCGGTCTCTGTTTCCGGTTTGAAATCTGCTTTGGTCTCGGTTTCTACCGTGGTATGTGTTTCTGCAGCAGTTTCCGTCTGAGGTCTGCTTTCTGTTTCAGACTCGTTTTCTGTCTTCGTCTGTGTTTCGGTTTCCGTCTGTGTTTCGGTTTCTGTCTGTGTTTCTGTCTCGGTCTGTGTCTCGGTTTCTGTTTCCGTCTCAGTCTCTGTTTCGGTCTGCGTCTCGGTTTCTGTTTCCGCTTCGATTCTTTCGATGGTCATCTGATAGCAGGGTGCTGCCAGACTGTTCCAGTCAATTTCGATGACATCTGTTTGGATGGCTGCATCAAAGGAGGTGCCCAGGAAAAACTGCACATGGTCATATGCCTGATCCAGGGTGTACTGGTAAATATCCTCGCCTTTGGAGGACGCAATCATCCGAACCGGCTCTGCAGAAAGCTCCTGTCTGCCGCCCTCCTGCTCTGTCCAGGCGTAAAGGGATACGCCCGACTTTAAGAACTCCGGATCCTCTTTGATCTTCGATGCATCGAAATAAATCATATAATGAAGGTTTACCCAGCTGCCTGTGGATTCTTCTCCGTCCACTTGCTCCAGTACAAAGCAGGGTTCCCGGAAGTCCCATTCCGTATAAACCGGTGTGGTCGCTTCCGTATAATCCCATCCATCTGTCCCGGCCATAAATGCAATATATTCATAAGGTCTGTCCAGACAGTATTCGTAAATTCCATCGCCCTTATCAGAGGGCTTCATTTCAACCGGTGCGTCCGCTGCACTGTCTTCTTCCGAATCATATGCATAAACGCTGACGCCGTTCTTACAGAACTCACTGTACTGACTTCCATCAAAATATACGGTATACAATCCGTAAAAGCTGCCTGTCCCGGTCAGGTCTTCTCCCTGAAGCCGGTAGCAGGGTGCCTGTAAGGACCAGTCTATCGTAAGCTCCCCTGTGGTGTTTTTGTTTTCTTTTTTCTGTCCCTGGCAAAATACAACATGCTGATATTTCCGGGTCAGACCCAGCTGCCAGATCTCCTGCTGTCCCTCTGCCTTTTCCAGCTTTACCGGTTCTGCTGCTTCTGCCTCTGCTGCATCGTCATAAGCGTATGCATAGATCCCTTTGGATGCCAATGCCTCTGCCGTGCTGCTTCCTGAAAGATCCAGGTATACGGCATATGGAGTTTCTTCCTTCGCTTTCACTCTGTTTCCTTCTGCAAACATGCCAGTTCCCGATACCATTTCCAGTATCAAAAGTAAGCTCAGAAAAAAGCTGACAGATCTTCTTATCTTTTTCCGTTTCTCCGGTGATATTGTCGCTTTCCACATACCGATTTTCCTTTCCCCCTGTTTTGTTCCTTCTGTTTCACAATGGTTTTTATGCCACATTTTCACTTTAGTTAAATTGTAGGATTTTTTTTGTGCAAAAGCAATACCATTAGCATATTGAATATTTCAGATTTATATTAAAAATTTAAGAACTTTTCGTAAATATCATTATTAAATGTATATGTGTTCGTTTTGTCAATCATTTTTTTGTATTTCATATATTTCCTATCATCCTAACATGTTAAAAATAATGTTTCTGGTATTGCATATCACGTTTTTATATTGTTTTCAAGGATTTTGTGAATTTTGCTATACCTGCATTTCCTGCCGCTGACAGTCTGCATAATTGTGCTGCGTGGGATAAACTTCATTACAGTTCACTCGTCCCCTTCTGCGTTCAGATTCCATAAAATTTATATGTTGTAAAAACTGCCGTTGAATTTTACAGCAGTTTGGGATATGCTATGAGCGAAAAGAGTTGCGAAGATTGAAAAACAAAATTTTTCAATCGCAAGATTTGTGTCTGCGCGCACTTGACACAAACTCGACATGCGCCAAAAACGTGCGCAGAAACGCGAGGAAAATATGCCAAATATCAAACCCATTTCCGATCTGCGAAATTACAGTGACGTGCTGCATGATGTAGCTGTTGGTGCTCCGGTTTTTCTGACGAAGAACGGACACGGCAGATATGCAATTCTCGATATACAGGACTTTGAAAAGACACAAGCAACCATCCGGCTGATGAATGAACTTGCAAAAGGCCGCAAATCCGGCGAAGAGAAAGGCTGGCTGACATTAGATGCTGTGGAGAAGAACCTCGGGATTGATCATGAATAAGCTGCATTTATCCGAAGAAGTCCAAAATGATCTCTTAGAAATCAAGACCTATATTGAGGAAGAATTATTAAATCCATCCGCAGCATTGGCAACCGTAAGCAAAATTACAAAAAGTCCCCGTATTTTGCAGAACCACGCTCAGGCCGGAGCTTTGCTATCTTCGATTGCAGATATAGAGAGCAATTATCGATTTATTGTAAGCGGCAACTACATCAGCTTTTACCGTGCTTACGGCAACGAAGTTTACATTGACCGTATTCTCTATGCCCGCCGCGATTATATGCGGATTTTATTTGGAGACAGTACAACAAAGGAATAACTGTGGAACACCTCAAAAGGCCGGTCAGAGAATCTTTCCCTGACCGGCCTTACTCAATCTTATTCTTTGACAAACAACTCGTAATCATTCCACGCCCTTTGGTGCAAAGGGATCCTCATAAATTGCATACACCCCCGGACGGCAGAGCTGTCCGGAGCCGTTGACCGCGGAGCGCACACCGTCGA
>JABLTO010226432.1_pt1 | contig 20609 bp, 18 predicted proteins | sample 7160091 | NCBI WGS metagenome assembly JABLTO01 (sample SAMN14651225, study PRJNA627086) | human gut metagenome | isolation source: feces | host: Homo sapiens
AAAAAACAAAAAAAAGCCGATAAAATCGGCACATTGTGATTATAAATAAAATTAAAACTTCGGATAATTTATGGTGAGAACTTCTAAAAACGGGTAGATTTTCGCATGGCTTTCACTGTTTCCATCTGCTTTTGTGATATAATAGTTAAGACTTATAAGAAAGAACAGGAGCAGCGCAATGAAACGATCTCTTAAATATATAAAACAACCAAACCGAATTGATTTTGGACTGATTTTCATCTTGATTGGCATGATGATCGTCAGTTTCGTGTCGATCTTTACGGCTTTTAATCTAATGACACAAAACGGAACAACTATTCTCATGCAGCAGGCCATGTGGTATTGTCTCGGCTTTATTGTCATGGGCATCATCATGTTTTTCGGTAATGACACGATTATCCGCTACATCAAGAAAGCTTATTTTTTTCTGATCGGCTGTCTGATTTATCTGCTTTTATCGAAATTATGTTGTTCGATCACTTCTCATCCGCTTCCTCTCGCAAGCAGCATCAACGGTGCATATTCCTGGTTTCAGCTGCCGATCGGCAGTTTTCAGCCAAGTGAATTTATGAAGATCGTTTTGGTCATCATTTGTGCCGATGTGATCAACGAACATAACCTGAATCGTTCTGTAATCACCTTTACTAATGATATCGAATTGTTCAAAAAGATACTGCAATGGGCAGGCCCGCCGCTGTTATTGATCCTTCTTCAGCCGGATACCGGTGTCTGCCTGATCATCATTTTGTCACTTGTTGTCATGCTGATGTGCAGCGGCATAAAGAAACAATGGATCCTGATTGGCGGAGGTCTTCTGCTCTTTACCTTGATCGTATTCTTTTATCTGTTTTTCTTTCAATATGATTTACTGACGAATTTTATTCAGGGTTATAAACTGAACCGAATCACTGCCTGGTTATATCCGGAAGAAAACATGGCAACAACGGGTCTGCAGCTTTATTCTGCGCTGCTTTCGCTGGGAGCGGGAGGTCTTACCGGTTTCGGTCTGCAGCCGGATGTCCTGGCTATTCCAGAGGCTCAAACCGACTTTATCTTTGCGGTCATCGGACAGTCCTTCGGTCTGATCGGAACAACGACCGTACTGGCTATCTGTCTTCTCCTCGATCTATACATCTTGCGAATTGCGATCAACACAAACATCATGACGGAAAAGTATTTGATCAGCGGTGTGCTCGGTTTTATGATTTATCAGCAGATACAGAACATGGGCATGATCACAGGTCTCCTTCCGATCACCGGCATAACCCTGCCGCTGATTTCTTACGGTGGTTCTTCTATTCTTTCCTACTTTATCGTTTTCGGAATGATCATGAATATCAGCTCACATGCTAAAAAATATGCTGATTTCATTTACAGCTAATATACAGTAATAAAGTGAATCTTCTTTGGCATCACAGCTTAAAAGATTCACTTTTTTATTCAAGAAAACGTGCGGTAAAAAAGGATCAATCTATGCGCTATAGCGCAGAAACTGATCCTCGCAAGGCAATTGCTTTTTATCTTTAATACAGATTTTTAAGCCGCTTTAAATAACTGTATTCGCGATAACGGGCAAAGCGGACTTTCTTATCAGAAAAGCATACATGAATTTCTTTTGCGTCCTGCAATGGTGCGGCCATATGATCGTAACATAGCATGGCTGTCGTGAAGTCATCGCTGATCATCTTTACATGCCTATTTTCCATCATGATATAGGGATTGCCTAGAGATCGATGTTTCGAGTGCTGGATCGGCGTGATTTCTGCAAGCTGCATCACCGAAAGACCGCTGTCTATCACTGCTCCTTTCAACGAACGATTGTAAGCTGTTGATCCCGCCTGCGTACTCAGACAGATGCCGGAGCCTCTGCAGTTTTCAAAATATTCGTCATCCACATAAATATCCATGATCTGCGATTTGACCACATTTTCTATTCTCATTTCATTTAACGCATAGACCGGATCGTTCCATCCATCTACATCAACTCGCAGAAGCGGTGATGAAAAAATAGTTGGTTGACGCGTCAGCAGATCATTCAGACATACATCTAGTTCATCCTGAGTATAGTCTGTAAAAAAGCCAAGAGTTCCTGTATGAATTCCTAAAAACATCAGTTTGTTTATAGAATTCATATACTGATGAACGCCATACAGCAATGTGCCGTCTCCCCCGACGCAGATTACCAGTTCGGGATCATCTTCATCATATTCCCATGCATTTGCCGTTAATGCTCTTTTTATTGTTTCTGCGACCTCATGTGTATTTTTATCCTGTTTTTTCACAATGGAATATCGCATCATCATCACATCCTTTTTGTTAAAGTTTAACATAGTTCATTCTCCATTTCTATATGCTATAATTACTCCGAGGCAAAACAATGGAAAGGAGCATCGTTGCTGTGAATAAAAACATCGAAAAAGAATATAAAATGCTGCTTACAAAGCAACAGTATGAAAAACTGTTTGAACTGCTGGAAGCCGGCCAGCCGATTTGTCAAACGAATCATTATTTTGATACTGTCGATCATCAGGTCAGAAGAAAAGCCGGTGCTATGCGCATTCGTGAAATTAACAATACCTATATTTTTACACTGAAAGCCCGCAAAAACAGTGATACAGCTGCTGAATATGAAATGCCTGTTTCCAGCTGCAGCATCGAGGAATTAAGCCGCCCGGAAATCAAAAAGCTGCTGGGAGAAATCGGCGTCGAAGGACCTTTGCTGCAAGTAGGACAGTTAATGACATGGAGATCTGTCATCAAAACCGAAAATGCCGAGATTTGTCTAGATAAAAACATTTACCGTGACCGCATTGACTATGAGATCGAGTATGAATACAAAAAGGAACATGACGGATTAAGGATCTTTCAAGATATACTGGCAAAAGTTTCGCTCCATTACGAAAGAAACTGTCTTTCAAAAATTGCACGGGCGCTTGGGTATTAACAGAGGTAATGCACATGCAAAAGATCTTTGTATATGGAACATTGCTGAAGGACTGCCGCAACTACAGAAAATATCTTGAAAATCATGTCGGACATATCCAGAGCGCTTATGTCAGGGGAACACTTTATTCCATAAAAAATAAAGATTACCCTGCTCTTCTGGAAGGAAACGATTTTATTGCCGGAGAAATCATGGAAATTGATGATTCGCTCTGTGATGTCCTTGACCGTCTGGAAGGATTTCGAGGCGACGGTGATTTAATGAATGAATACAATAAGAAAACTGTATGGATCTACGATCTTGATTTTCAGCCGATCATCAAGCTTCCTGTTTATTTCTACAACATCCAGCATCCTGAGCAGATTCACTCACTCAATGAAGAAATCAAAAGCGGGAGTTACCGCACATGGTTAAACGAACACGTCTTTTAACTTAACAAAAAAAGAGAGATCGTATATTCTATCTCTCTTTTTTGTTAGTCAAAACTAACTCATTACAGCATTTTCTTTCTTCCTTCAAATGCCTTTATTAAGGTCAGCTCATCGGCGTAATCCAAATGTCCTCCCATAGGAAGTCCGTGGGCGATCCTTGTAACATTGATGTTCTTTGTTTCCAGCAGTTTGGCTAAATACAAAGCTGTTGTTTCTCCTTCTACTGTAGGATTTGTGGCCAGGATCACTTCTTCCGTATCATCGTTAACACGATCCAGCAAGGATTTGATATTAAGATCCTGCGGCATAACTCCTTTTGCTGTATTGATCACACCGTTCAATACATGATAGACACCATTGTATTCTTTTGTTTTTTCCATGGCAATGACATCCTTCGGACTTTGTACGACACAGATTACATTCGGATTTCTTGTATCATCCCTACATATCATACATTTGTCATCATCGCTTAAATTTCCGCAGACACTGCACTTTCTGATTCCGCCATGCAAGGCATCCAGCGCATGGATGAATGCATCTAATGTTTCTTCATCCCATTCTAAAGCGGTAAATGCATAACGTTCAGCTGTTTTTATGCCGACACCGGGTAAATGACGAAACGCTTCAATGAGATCTTCGAATTTTCCGGGGTACATTTAAAACACTCCCGGAATGGACATTCCGCCTGTCATAGACTTCATATTTTTTTCTTTTTCTTCTTTTACTTTTGATAACGCCTGATTCATGCATGCGAGCAGAAGCTCTTCCAAATCCTCTTTATTTTCTTTTTCCATCAGTTCATCGGCAATTTGTATTTTTTCAATTTCCATCGAGCCTTTTACAGATACTTTGACAGCTCCTCCGCCCATACTTGCTTCAAATACTTCTTTCTCGAGTCTTTCCTGTGACGAAGTCAGGTTTTCCTGAAGTTTCATCGCTTCCGACAAAAGTTTATTCATATCCATATACTTATTCCTCCATAATGATCAGATCATCGCCAAATAAGTCCATCAGTTTCTCTTCTGTACTCATTTCTTTCTCTTTTTCTTCTTTGCTCTTCTTTATTTCAATTGAAACAGGTTCCGGAAGATTTCCTTGAATCATAAGTTCTTTAAACTTTGCAATGACACGCTTACGCTGTTCCGCATCAACTGCAAATATTTTTTTCGATATTCCCAGCAACTGATCCATAAACGGTACAAAGCTGTCTTCCTCTTCAATCTGATTTATTTCTTTGGCCTCAATCAAACTTTCGGTACACACAACGATATAGTTTTTTCCGCTTGCAACAATTTCAATGTTCTTAACCGCATTTGCATATTTAGCCCATTCCAGTTCATTCAGATACGCATTGATATTTCTGAACTTTTCATCGTCCATCTGTCGTTCCTGTTTGTTGGCACCCGTCAGCAATCGGATCACAAAATCGTCATTGATGATCAACGGTTTCTCTTTTTTGATTGTTTTCTTTTCACTTGTTTTCTTTTCTTCCTTTTTTTCTTCAAAATCCAATGGCAAAGATACATCTGTATTAACTTTAGGACTGGCTTCTGGTTCATTGTCTCTTTTAAATGTTTCACGTGAAACATTCAACGGTTCTTTTTCCTTCTGTTCGTTGACAGCCGACAACGATTTCTTTGTATCGGACGGAATTAATGTAATATCACCGACAGGGTTTTGCTGCTGACTTACAGATGGATTCTGTGTCGTTTCAGTTTTCAAATTCGGATCGATCTCAAGCAGTTTTAACATCGAAAGTTCAAAATATGAAGTTACATCCGATGCATTTCTGTATTTCTCATATGTTTCGATCAAAACATCAAGCATACCGAAACGTGAAGGTATCGAAGGTACATTTAATATATTCTGTATTACGCTCAAGTTCGCTGAAGTAACTAAGTCCGTATTTGATGTATAACTGTAAATGATGCTTTCCTTCAATAAATCAATCAGATCAGATGTTAATCGCTTGATGTCTGTTCCTTTCTCATTCAAACTTTCGATTTGTTCAAGAAGTCCAAGACAGTCATGCTGCAGCACAAGTTCAATCAGGTGTCCCTTTTCTTCCGGTGTCGTGATCCCGTAAATCATATTCACATCCTGAACAGTGATATTATTTTGAGCATAAGCGATACACTGATCAAGAATGGACAATGCATCACGCATTCCGCCATCTGCCAAAGCGGCAATGATACGGATTGCATCTTCTTCCATAGTAATCTGTTCATGATCCAGAACATAATGAATTCTTTCGATCATATCTTTTGCCGATACTTTATTAAAATCGAAACGCTGGCATCTGGATATGATCGTAGGTAGAACCTTATGGGGTTCTGTCGTCGCAAAAATAAAAATCACATGTGCAGGAGGTTCCTCAATTGTTTTTAACAGAGCATTAAAAGCACCTGTTGACATCATGTGAACCTCATCAATGATATATACTTTATATTTTCCCTCCATAGGAGCATATTTTACTTTTTCGATCAGACTTCTGACCTCATCTACACCGTTGTTGCTGGCAGCATCGATTTCAATGATATCCGGATGCGACCCTTTCTGAAATTCAATACAGTTTCTGCATTTTCCGCAAGGCGCATGTTCCTGATCTTCACAGTTTAACATCTTTGCAAATATCTTTGCGATAGAAGTTTTTCCTGTACCTCTGGGACCGCAAAACAAATATGCATGTGCGATCTTATTTTTGGACACTGCATTTTTCAATGTCTGTATAATTGCCTTTTGTCCGGCAACATTTTCAAAACAGTCCGGTCTGTATTTTCTATATAATGCCTGATAAGCCATGGTTCACCTGCTTTCATATATTTTATGTCGTTACAATTATAACATACTTAACTACTCATTTTAGCGTTGTTTTTTTCTCCATTGTTTGTATAAAAAAAACAGGTTTATATCGTTTCACCTGTTTGTTGTTTCTTATGTTTTTTCCGCTTCTCCTTAAAAAAATCCTTTAACATCTGCGAACATTCCTCCGCACATATACCGGATATCGATAAAGGATAATGATTGTAACCCTTTGTATCGTACATGCGCATGCAGCTATCAATAGACCCTCCCTTTGGATCACTGGCCCCGTATATTACTCTTTCAATTCTGGACTGTAAGATGGCACCCGCACACATCGGGCATGGTTCTAAAGTCACATACAATTCACAACCTTCCAGGCGCCAGGTCCTCAATTTTTTGCAGGCCTTCTGAATTGCAATAATTTCAGCATGTGCAATTGACTGCTGCAGGACTTCCCTTTTATTATATCCGCGTGCAATAATTTTTCCCTCTTTTACAATGACGCATCCGATCGGAACTTCGTCTATCTGTTGTGCTTTCTGTGCCTGCTTAATAGCTTCTTTCATAAAACGTTCATAATCATTCATCGGGCACCTCCAAATGTTTCACGTGAAACACTATAAAATAAAAGCTACTGCACATGATAGAGCTTCCTTAAGGCTGCTTCGTTCCCGACCTGACCTGATTCGTAAGATACCATTGCAGTAGCTCATTTATTATAACAGATTAGAAGCAGTATGTCTATCCCGCAAATCAGATAAAACAAAACATTAAATAAAAATATCCGCAGGCAGATAAAGATCGATCCAATCATGATTGATCACAAAAGTCTCCTCATCAAATGTAGGATCAAAAGACTGAAACAATACAGCTAGAGAAAAAGAAAGTGAATTAAGCTCTGGTTGATCATAGGAGCGAATACAAACATCAACAGAATGCCAATGACTGTTGCATTCATAAAAGGAAAGTAGTGAAGGATAACAAGTAAATAAAGAAATATCAAAACAACGAGAACGTTTCATCCACTCTTCCACCGAATGCAGCAACATCCGGCCGACACCTTTATGTCGTTCACCGCTCTTTACACAAAAACAAGATAAAGCACCGGCAACGATATTTTCGTTTCTGATCTTACAGGAAAAAACAGAGCAGTAAGCAGTCAGTTTTGTGTCGGAAAACAAACGAAAACTGAAAGCATCCACCTCGCTTCGATGGATCGGCTGCACTTTCTTTTCACCGAAACATTCACAGACAAACATATCTATTTCTGATCGTTCCTCCTCAGACAAACGATGATAGTGTTCTATTTTAATAATCAACATGAAAACCTCTCTCTCAGGATATATAGAGCTTTAATGAAAAATAAACATCATGATATAATCATTATATACGAAAAAAAAAGGAGCTATCATGAATATACAGGAAATATTAGACAGAGTGAAACAGCATCAGGACATAAACTATAAAAAGTTCAGTGAAAAGATCATCAAGGAGAAAAAACTGATTGGCGTACGTACACCCGTATTGGAATCTATCAGTGCATCTATTATAAAAGATGATCCTCTCAGCTATTTGGATCATTATAAAAAAAACTGTTATGAAATGGATCTTATTTACGGATTTGTCATGGCAAAGTCTGACCTGTCAATTGAACAACGTATATTGTACTGTGATAATTTCATATCCTTGATTGACAACTGGTGTGTTTGTGATCAGACAGTCGCACGATGCAAATGGATGCGCAAAGAAAATAATCAAATAATTTTAGACTACCTTCAAAAACATTTGAATACAAAGAATGTATGGCATCAACGATTTGTTTACGTATCCTTGCTCGACCATTTTTTTAACGAAAAGAATCTGCATCAAATCTTTTGCTTTTGCGACTATCCGTTTCAACATGAATATTATGTTCAGATGGCTGTCGCCTGGCTGCTCAGTATGGCAATCGTCAAATATCCTGAACAGACGAAAACGTATCTGCAAAATTCAACACTCGATACCTTCACTTATAATAAAACGTTACAAAAAGCTTGTGAAAGCAAACAAATTCCCAAAGAAGAGAAAATGATCCTGCAAAAAATGAAAAGAAAATAAGGTAATTATACGAATCATAGATAATCAATGCAAATGAGAGTTCTGACAACATACATAAAAAAGAGAAATATTCCTTTATTTATAGGGATATTTCTCTTTTTTCTTTTCAATATTCCAACGCCTGAATATACCTTCAAAACCTAAAAGAAAACAAAAATAACAAGAGATACAGGACAAAATATATACACGTGTTTATTTTTTAGGAGTAAGCTTATCCTGACCACCCATATAAGGCTGGAGTGCTTTCGGAATATTCACAGTTCCGTCTTCATTCAAATTATTTTCCAGGAAAGCAATCAGCATACGCGGCGGAGCCACAACAGTATTATTCAGTGTATGAGCAAAATATTTTCCATTCTCTCCTTTAACACGAATCTTCAAACGACGTGCCTGGGCATCTGTTAAGTTAGAGCAGCTTCCGACTTCAAAATATTTTTTCTGGCGCGGAGACCATGCTTCCACGTCTACAGACTTACACTTCAGATCAGCAAGATCTCCGGAACAGCATTCCAGAGTACGTACCGGAATGTCAAGGCTGCGGAACAGATCAACGGTATTCATGTAAAGTTTGACAAACCATTCAGCACTTTCTTCCGGCTTGCAGACAACGATCATTTCCTGTTTTTCAAACTGATGAATTCGGTATACACCGCGCTCTTCGATTCCGTGTGCACCTTTCTCTTTACGGAAACAAGGAGAATAGCTTGTATAAGTATAAGGCAGATCTTTTTCATCCAGGATCGTATCGATAAATTTACCGATCATGGAATGTTCGCTCGTACCGATCAGATATAAGTCTTCTCCCTCGATCTTATACATCATGCCTTCCATTTCCGCAAAGCTCATAACACCGGTAACTACGTTGCTGCGGATCATGAATGGAGGTACGACATAAGTAAATCCGCGATCGATCATGAAATCACGCGCATAGGAAATGACTGCACTGTGCAGGCGGGCAATATCCCCCATCAGATAATAGAATCCGTTTCCGGCTACTTTACGTGCACTGTCTAGATCAATTCCGTTAAAACGCTCCATGATGTCTGTATGATACGGAATTTCAAAATCAGGAACGATCGGTTCACCGAATTTCTGGAGTTCGACGTTTTCGCTGTCATCCTTACCGATTGGTACAGACGTATCGATCATATTAGGAATCTGCATCATGATCGATGTGACATCTTCACGCAGAGCCGCTTCTTTTTCCTCTGTCTCCTTTAATTCATCGGCCATACTGGAAACCTGGTGTTTTACTTTTTCGGCTTCTTCTTTCTGTCCGTTTTTCATTAATCCGCCGATTTGCTTGCTTAATGAATTTCTTTGTGCACGAAGATCATCGATACGCTGCTTCATGGCACGCATTTCTTTTTCTTTTTCGATCACTTCATCGACAAGATCAATTTTATGATCCTGAAATTTCTTTTTGATGTTTTCTTTAACTTTGTCGGGGTTTTCTCTGACAAATTTAATGTCCAGCATTTTATTTCCTCCTTTAATAAAAAAAGAGACACCTGTCCTAAAGGGACGAATGCCTCGTGTTGCCACCCTTCTTACTCCGTTCACGGAATCACTCAAAGCGATAACGGTGCTACCGGATAACAGCTACTCAACTTCACTGATTCACTCAAAGGTGCTTTTCACAACGGAATTCTCACTGACTTTCACCAACCGTCAATTCTCTGCACAGTCATCCGCTGTTACTTTTCCTTTTCAATGCTTTCTTATATTTTATATCATTTACCAAAATTAAAGTCAATAGACTGAAAAAAAGTACAGTGATAAAAGAACAGATCTCACGGTATATCCTCCATAAGATCTGTTCATATGACATATTTTTATGCTTGTGGTTCAGACAAAACGTCGCTGCTTTCATCCTCGTTCTTATCAACGATAGCAACTTTGCTGACTGTTTCGTTTTCATTCACATTGATCAGCTTGACTCCCTGTGTATTACGGCCGTAAACACCGACATTGTCTAACGAAATACGAATAATGATGCCGCCATCGGTAACGATCATTACATCCTCATCGCCGTTTACGGCTCTGACATTGATCAACGATCCTGTCTTCGATGTAATATTCATTGTCTTAACACCTTTTGTTCCACGGCTTGTTTTTCGATATTCATCTATTTCCGTACGTTTTCCATAACCGTTTTCGGAAACGGCAAGCAGATATTTTCCTTCTGTGCTAGTAGCAACACCGACAACTGTTGATCCGTCAGTATTGAAGCCGTGAACACCGCTGGCCGTTCTTCCCATCACACGGACTTCGTTTTCATCAAAGCGAACTGCCTTGCCGTTTGAACCGGCGATGATGATTTCATCCTCTCCGCTGGTTGCTTTCACACTGCAGAGTTCGTCATCATCTTTCAGGGTAATGGCGATCTTTCCTTTTCGCGGAATATAGTCAAAGTCCTGGATCTTAACGCGCTTGATCAGACCTTTTTTGGTTACGAAGCATAAGTATTCCGCTTCAGAATCTTTTTTGATCGGAACAAGTTCGCTGACAAGCTCGTTTTTCTCCAGCTTCAAGAGGTTAACGACCGGCAGACCTTTTGCTGTCCGTGATGCATTAGGGATATTATATCCTTTTAAACGATAGACTCTTCCCATATTCGTGAACATCAAAAGGAAGTCATGGGTCGACATCGTGATCAAAGTATCGATCACATCATCTTCATTTAACGTCATGCCCTTGACTCCGCGGCCGCCGCGGTGCTGTGTACGGTATGTATCGATTGGAGCACGTTTAATATAGCCGCTGGTAGACATCGTGATCACGACATCTTCGACAGGAATCAGGTCTTCATCATCCATATCAAAACCGCCGTTCATAATTTCCGTACGACGTTCATCACCGTATTTATCTTTAACTTCGTTAAGCTCAGTACGGATAATATCATGAAGTCTTGCTTCATTTGTCAAAATATCCTTCAAATCGGCAATCGTAGCCAAAAGCTCATTGTATTCGTTTTCAATCTTATCACGTTCCAGACCGGTCAAACGGCGCAGCTGCATCTGCAGGATTGCCTTTGCCTGTATTTCGCTTAAGTGGAACTGTTCCATCAGTCCGTTGGAAGCTTCCTCGTCTGTACGGGAAGCGCGAATCAAGGCAATGATCGCATCAATGTGATCCAGTGCGATCCTAAATCCTTCCAGGATATGAGCACGGTCTTCTGCTTTTTTCAGATCGAAACGTGTACGGCGTGTCGTAACCTCGATCTGATGATCGACATAATGCTGAAGAACTTCTTTAATTCCCATCAGTACAGGCTTATCCTGATGCAGAGCCAGCATATTGATGCCGAAAGAAGTCTGCAGCGGCGTCAGACGATAAAGCTGATTTAAAACAACGTCTTCCTGTACGTCTTTGCGCAGTTCGATGACGATGCGTACACCGTCACGGTTTGATTCATCATTCAGATAAGTGATGCCGTCGATGATTTTTTCACGAACCAGTGAAGCAATCTTCTCGATCAGCGTTGCTTTATTTACCTGATAAGGAATTTCATAAACAACGATTCGTTTTTTGCCGTTGTCCATTTCCTCGATACGGACCTTGGAACGGATCTGTATGCTTCCCCGCCCTGTTTCATAGGCCTGACGGATCCCGCTTCTTCCCAGGATCATACCGCCGGTCGGAAAATCCGGTCCTTTGATGTAATTGTCCATCAGATCCGTTACCGTGATCATCGGATCATCCATAATGGCCAGCGTAGCATCGATTGCCTCGCAAAGATTATGCGGAGGAATATTGGTAGCCATACCGACAGCGATACCTACAGAGCCGTTGACCAGAAGGTTTGGAAAACGTGCCGGCAAAACGACCGGTTCTTTTTCCTCCCCGTCGTAATTGTCCCTGAAATCAACAGTGTCTTTCTGAATGTCTTTCATCAGCTCCATTGCGATCTTTGACATTCTCGCCTCTGTATAACGCATGGCAGCGGCACCGTCGCCGTCCATAGAACCGAAGTTTCCATGACCGTCTACCAACGGGTAACGGTATGAAAAATCCTGTGCCATTCGAACCATGGCATCATATACGGCCGTATCACCGTGCGGGTGATACTTACCGATAACTTCACCGACGATACGGGCTGATTTTTTATGTGCGACATTTGCTGTAATTCCAAGTGTATTCATTGAGTGAAGGATACGGCGGTGTACAGGCTTTAACCCGTCACGCACATCAGGCAGAGCTCGCTGCACGATGACGGACATGGAATAATCCAAAAAGGACGTACGCATCTCGCTCGAAATATCAACTTGTTCCAGCTTATCATAGTTTGTATCCATGAATGCTTACCTCCTAAATATCCAAATTTGCATATTGGGCATTTTCTGTTATAAAATTGCGTCTCGGTTCAACATCTTCACCCATCAGCATTTCAAACACAGCGTCTGCCTCCATTGCATCATTGATCGTAACCTGTTTTAATGTACGGTTTTCCGGATCCATTGTTGTTTCCCACAACTGCTCCGCATCCATTTCACCGAGTCCTTTATAACGCTGAATTTTATAATTATCTTTAAATTCATCTTTCAAAGGACCCATTTCCTCTTCTTTATATGCATAAGCGATCTTTTTACCTTTTTGGATCTTATACAGCGGCGGCTGTGCGATATAAACATATCCGCCTTCAATGATCGGTCGCAGGAAGCGATAGAAGAATGTAAGCATCAGCGTACAGATATGCGCTCCATCGACATCGGCATCGGTCATGATGATGATCTTATGATAGCGAAGCTTGCTTAAGTCAATCTCATCCTGAATACCGCAGCCGAAAGCAGTGATCATAGAACGAATTTCTGCGTTTTCAAAGATCCTGTGCATTCTGGCTTTCTCTACGTTCAAAATCTTACCGCGCAGCGGCAGGATGGCCTGTGTACGTGAGTTTCTGCCCTGTTTGGCACTTCCACCGGCAGAATCACCCTCGACAATGTAAATTTCACATTCTTCCGCATTTCTTGAGCTGCAGTCACTCAGTTTTCCCGGAAGCGACGAGATGCCGTCCAGCGCACTCTTACGGCGTGTCAGCTCTCTGGCTTTTTTTGCCGCAATACGCGCTTTGCTGGCAACGAGGGCCTTATCGACGATCACTTTTGCCGTATCCGGATGTTCCATAAAGAAACGCTCGAGCTGTTCGCCCAGGATATTGGATACGATCTTTCGAACTTCGGAATTACCCAGCTTTGTTTTGGTCTGTCCTTCATACTGAGGATCCGGATGTTTGATGGAGATGATCGCAGTCAGTCCTTCCCTGACATCCTCACCCGCCAAAGTTTCGTCTTTTTTCAGAAGATTATTATTTTTTGCATAGTTGTTAATGACACGTGTCAGTGCCAGACGGAAACCGTCTTCATGCGTTCCGCCTTCCTGTGTATTGATGTTGTTACAGAAAGAATAAATATTTGCAGTATAACTGTCATTATACTGCATGGCGATTTCCGCCAGGATTCCCTGCTGCAGACCTTCCACATAAACAACTTCCTCATGCAGCGGTGTTTTGTTTTTATTCAGATACTTCACGTATTCGATGATGCCGCCTTCATAGCGATAAGAATTCGATATAACATCTACGCCGCGTTCGTCGCGAATATTCAGTTTGATGTTTCTGTTTAAAAACGCAAGCTGGCGAATACGCGTATTCAGCACTTCAAAATCATAAGAGGTCGTTTCCGTAAAAATTTCCGGATCCGCTTTAAAACGAACGACTGTACCATGCTTGTCACTGGTTCCGATGACTTTCAAAGGTTCGACCGTATGGCCACCGTTTTCAAAACGAATGAAATATTTTTTACCATCCTGATGTACCGTCACTTCCAGCCATTTTGACAAGGCATTGACGACACTGGCGCCTACACCGTGGAGACCTCCGGAAACCTTATAAGCTCCGCCGCCGAATTTACCACCGGCATGCAGTACTGTCATAATGGTTTCTACTGCCGAGATCCCCGTTTTCTCATGAATGCCGACCGGCATTCCTCGGCCGTTGTCAGTTACACAAATAACATCGTCTTTTTCGATCAGCACATCAACTTCATCGGCAAAACCTGCCAATGCCTCATCGATACCGTTATCCACGATTTCCCATACCAAATGGTGGAGGCCTCTGCCGCTGGTGCTTCCGATATACATTCCCGGACGCTTACGGACCGCTTCCAGTCCTTCCAATACCTGAATATCATCCGCGGTATAGGAATGATCCACGTGAATGTTCTCCATTTCCAGTATTTCCTGTGATTTTTCTTCGCTCATAGAGTTACCTCCTTTGTATCTTGCCGTTTTCTACTTCGTAGACTGTGATTGGTCGTTTTTGAAACTGTGTAAAAGAGTTTTCGCCTGCAGAGGATATAAAAATCTGCATTTCTGAAGGAAGGATATCGATCAGCTGACAGCATCTGCGCGGATCCAGTTCGGAAAACACATCATCCAGCAGCAAGATCGGATATTCTCCTATTTTTTCTTTGATCATTGCCGTCATCGCGATCTTCAGCGACAACAGCAATGTCCGTTTCTGTCCCTGGCTGGCAAAGCTGTTTACATTCTTCCCATCGATCTTAAAGATAACATCATCTTTATGAACACCCAGATTTGTCTGACCGCTCATCTGATCGCGGGTAAGACTTTTTTCATACTTTTCCATCAGCAGTGAAACATCTGGAGCCTCACTGATATCCAGAGGACAGCGATAATCAAAACCAATTTGTGTTTCATCATTGGCAAAGTGTGAATAAAAAGACTGGCATATAGCAAAAAGTTCACTTAAAAAAGCATGTCGCTGCTTCATGATGACCATTTCATACTCGCTCATCTTCTGTGTCAAGATCTGAAGATAAAGCGGATCGGCATCTTTTTGTTTTAAAAGCGCATTCCGCTCCCTCAGCAGCTTTTGAAAAGCGGTCAGTGTCTGTGTGTAACGTTTGGAAAGTTTGCTGATCTCGATATCAATAAAACGCCTTCTGGCCTTCGGCGAAGCTGTAAACAAATGCATATCATCCGGACAAAATAAGACCGCATTGACTTCACCGATAAAATCAGACACTTTATGCACAGGATTGCCATGAATAAACAAATTTTTTCCTTTTTCGTTTACGCAGACGCGCAGATGCTCTTTTCTGCGTCTGCGCTGCAAAGAGAGGTCAATCAGAAAAGAAGCCTCCTCTTTCTGGATCAGATCCTGATCCAAAATGGTCCGATGCGAACGCATTGTGGAACAGTAATAGATTGCTTCCAAAAGATTTGTCTTCCCTTGTGCGTTTTTGCCGCAGATCAGCTGGATACCGTCAGGAAACGAGACTGTCTCATCTGCGTAATTGCGGTAGTGGACCAGCCGCAGCTGACTGATTTTCATTTGATATTGATTTCATTTCCTTCAATAACGACCGTATCGCCGGCATACAGCTTTCTGCCCCGCCTGTCTTCCGGATCGCCGTTGACTGAAATTTCAAGCTCTTTGACAGCAAATTTAGCCTGTGCTCCGCTGGAGATAAAATCACATGCCTTCAGCAGCTGTCCAAGCGTTATAAACTCATTCTTGACCTTAAATTCCATTGCTAACTGCTCCTCTTTACATCTTGTATATTATACCATAAATAAGGCTTTCTTTGTTAAAATTCCTGTATTTTTTATCATTGGGGCACATAGTAAAAACAGGTAATCAAAAAAAATCATGAATGAAATCACAAATAAAAAAAAGACACTTTTTCCGTGAAAAAATGTCTTTGATCTTCTCTTCAAACTATGCGTATGTACGAAGCGGAACGACAAGCATCAGCACGCTGTCATCACCTTCGGTATGAATGGTGAACGGCTTCATCTCTCCGCAGAGATGGAATACGATTTCTCCCTGCTTCAATGCTTTTAATGCTTCAAACACATAACGTCCGTTGCAGCTGACAGTCAGACGGTTTCCCTGGAACTGGGCATTCGATAAAACTTCCAGAGAAGAACCTACTTCCGCAGAGCTGGATGACAGGACACATTCATTTTCATCCAGTGTGAACTTTATAATATAAACACCGTCATTCTTAATGAAGCTGGCACGGTCAATCGCATTCAGCAGTTCCTTGGAGTCAATGCGCAGTTCATAACTGTAATCCGAAGGAATCAAACGATTCGTTTCCGGATATGCTCCATCGATCAAACGTGTCTGAATGATCGTATGATCAATGTGGAACTGAGCCTTTTTATTATCGACGTATAATGTAACGGTTTCTTCATCACCGATACTCTTTAATACTTCCTGAAGACTTTTAGAAGGAATCGTGATATTGAAAGACAAAGAATCCTTGATATCCACTGTTTTCTTTGCAAGGCGATAAGAATCGGTTGCTACACACTGCAGCTGCTGGTCATGACATGAAAAGTTGACTCCTGTCAAGACCGGACGTGTTTCTCTGTCACTCGTCGCAAAACAAGTCTGTGTGATGATTTCTTTCAATACTTCGGAAGAGATATCGAATGTTTCTCTTGGCTGCGTAAAATCAATGGCAGGATAATCCGTCGATTTAATACCGTTGATCTTAAATTGAGAATTTGTTCCCGAGATACGGGTAAGTGTATCATCCAAAACTTCAATTTCGATAATATCACCTTCGATCTTACGAACAATTTCAAGAATATATTTGGCTTCGATGACTATGCTGCCCATGTCATTGATCTGCAGTTTGTTTTCTTCGTCAGGCAGGATCGTGGAACGAATCGAAATATCGGAATCACTTCCGGTAAGAACGATGCTTGTTTCACTGACATCTATTTTGACTCCTGAAAAAGCAGGAAGCGGTGAAAAAACAGAAATAGCTCTTGCGACTACGGAGAGTTTTTCATAAAAATAACGCTTACTGATAGTAAAGTTCATGATTTGATCCTCCTGTATATATATTTATACTTTAATATAATAACAATAATAAGAGTGTGGAAAACAGTGGAAAACCTGACAAAAGCTTTAATTTTCAGGCAAAATCCATGAAATTTCCTGTTGAAAAGCTGTGGAAAGACTGTGGATAACTGTGGAAAACTACTGAATTCCCAGTTTGGTCTCGATCTGCTGGACTGCTGTTTTGAACAGTGAATCCTTTTTGATCATTGTCTTTGCTTTTTCATATGATGACATGATCGTGGAATGATCGCGATTGCCGAATTCCATTCCTATTTTTACAAAAGGAATCTGCAAATGCTTGCGGCATAAATAAACTGCGATATGCCGGGCATTGGCAATCTGTTTGGTCCTTGACTTTGATTCGATCTGTCCTCTTGTCAATCCATAGTATTCGCAAACGACATTCTTAATTTTCAGCACGGTCAATTCATCACTTTGCATGATGATCGGTTCATCTTCAAAAACACTTTGTGCAAATTTCAGGTCGATGATGCCCGGATTATCGAGAATCGCCTTAAAAAACAGCTCATTCAGCGAACCTTCCAGCTTGCGGACATCACTGGAGAATTTTGTTGCGATGAAATCAAGCACATCGTCCTCGACGATGATTGCCTCATCTCTTCCTTCGATTTTCTTTTTCAAAATGGCTTTGGCCGTTTCGAATTCCGGAGAACCCACGCGAACTTTCAAACCGCTCAAAAAGCGTGAAATCAAACGATTTTCGATTCCTTTCAGTTCGCTTGGATGAATATCACTGGTAATAATGATCTGTTTATTGGCCGATATCAGTTTATTGTATAAATTAAAGAAAATCTCCTGCGATGCGGACTGTTTCATACGCTGAATATCATCAATCAGCAGAAAATCACACTGCATGAATCGTTCTTTTATGTCTTCAACGCTGTTTCCGTGTACATTTTTAGCCCTCATGGCATCGATCAGCAAAGTGACGATATCTTCACTGTATATGTAAATGACTTTATCTTCCGGCCGGTTTTCTTTGAGATAGTTGCCGATGGCATGCAGCAGATGCGTCTTTCCCAGTCCGGAATTACCGTAAATCATCAACGGGTTGTTGAACTGTCCCGGATAATTACAGCACGCAATGGCCGCTGCATATGCTTCCCTGTTGCTTTTGCCGACAACAAAATTGTCGAATGTATACAGTTTATTGAATCTGTCTTGAAATAAAGAATCGCTCCGTTTATTGATGGCTGCGGTAGGCATCAGCTTTTCCACATCTTTCTGCAATATGATCTGCAGGCTGTAATCCGCTCCGGCAGCTTCTGCAAAGCAGCTGCGCCAGCGATCAAGATTTCCCGAAATAATAGAGCTTGATACATTGTTCGGAACGGCAATCAGAGCCAGATCATCGCTGATGCGATACAGATAGGAGGGTTCAATATAGGTCTTATAAATGGCATCATCGTAAAGATTGCTGGCCTTGATCAATTGTAAGGTCGTGCTCCATAATTCCTGATATTTTTTTTCCTCTTGGCTGTTCATGACACCCTCCTTTCTATCTTTTACATTCTACTATAATTCATGTAAAAATACTATTCCAACTTTGTGGAAATCTTTATGACGCAAAATCAATATATTAAGTTTTCCACCGGAAAACAGTGGATAAAAGACGTTGATCATAGGCTTTTTTTATTTTGTCCACATTTTTCCACATGGAAAAAACGTGGAAATCCACCATGTTGATAAGTCAAAATGTGGAAAAGTGGATAAAACCAAGCCTCATTTCCAATGTCTGTGTAAATCTTGTGGATAAAATAATGCGATAAACATAATGTTTTATACAGTTTTCAACACTTTCCACAAATGGTGGAAAAGTGGATAAAAACCATTGTGTATAAGTTGTGGAAAATACGAAAGCAGATGCGGAAAAAAGACAGTTATACGGAAGTTTTCCACATTCAGTGTCTTTTGACTCAATTTTTATGTGGAAACTGTTAAAGATTGAATTGACAAAGTGAATGACGTATTTTACTATTTTTACTGGGAATGAAGTTCTCCCTTGGTAATGAACCAGAATTGCTCGTATGCTGATGACTTCTGTTGTTAAGGGGTCATCAGCTTTTCTTTTTACGGGGGTATGCAAAATGTTTGTAAATCTATGGAAACACATTACAAAAACGTATGCGCAACAGATTTGTCTTGGTTTGGCGGCACTGCCGATCGGTGTCATTGTGGGAATGATCGATGCAGTATTTGGTCAGACACTGTTGAAAATAACTGCATTTCGTCAGCTTTATCCGTTGTATCTGATTCCGTTTCTTCCTTTAGCCGGAGTATTGATCGTATATTGTTATCAGCGTTTCGGTAAAAACAGCAGCAAAGGCATGAATCTGATCTTTGAAGCTGGACACGGTGATGAAGAAGTGATTCCGATGCGTCTGATTCCTTTTGTGATATCAGGAACATGGATCACACATTTATTTGGAGGAAGTGCCGGTCGTGAGGGGGTCGCTGTACAGATCGGTGCAACGTTCTCACATTGGGTCGGAAGACATATCCCGATGAAAAACGCACCGAAGATATTTCTGGTCGCAGGTATGGCGGCCGGTTTTGCCGGTTTGTTTCAAACACCGATTGCGGCCGTACTATTTGCCTTGGAAGTACTGGTAGCAAGTGAAATTCGCTATGATGCCCTGTTCCCTGCCCTGGTTGCCTCTTTTGCCGCAAGCATGACATCCGGATGGATGGGGCTTGAAAAGTTCACATTTGCACTGAGTGATACGATGACGCTTGATCCTGTGATGATGATCAAGCTGCTTGCGGCCGGAGCCGTATTCGGAATCGTCGGCGGCGCGTTTGCCTGGTCATTAAAAAAAGCAAAGGAAATATTTGCCGTCCGCTTTGTCAATCCGCTGATTCGTATCGCTGTTATTGCAATCTGTCTCAGTATTTTATTTATCCTTCTTGATCAGGGAAGATATTCCGGTCTGGGAACCAATCTGATCGACTTTAGTTTTCACGGCGGCATGATTTATTCCTGGGACTGGATCTTGAAATTTGCCCTGACAGTAATCACGCTGGCATCCGGTTTTCAGGGCGGTGAAGTTACACCGCTGTTTTCCATCGCTGCTTCTCTGGGAGTCGTGATCGCATCTTTTTTCCATCTTCCGGTTGCCTTTATGGCAGCTTTGGGATATGCGGCTGTTTTCGGCGGTGCCACAAATACATTTTTTGCGCCGATGCTGATCGGTGCAGAAGTATTCGGATTTGCCTATCTGCCCTATTTCTTTGTCGTATGCGCCGCAGCGTATGTGTTCAATATGAATAAATCCATTTATTCTCTGCAGAAAGTAAAGAAACTGCATGATGATGACAATGAATAAAATTACGGGATAAGGATAATTTTTCGACGGTTTCTTTTATTGCAGATCCTAGTTTATTTGAGTTTCGGGGAAAATTTTCCACAATGAGAAAAGGACGTCCG
>JABLTO010050298.1_pt1 | contig 20603 bp, 15 predicted proteins | sample 7160091 | NCBI WGS metagenome assembly JABLTO01 (sample SAMN14651225, study PRJNA627086) | human gut metagenome | isolation source: feces | host: Homo sapiens
GAGAAGTGCCGCAAGGGCCGCCTGTATATTCTGGACGAGATCATCAAGCCGGTGATCGCCGAGCCCCGTCAGGAGCTGAGCCGCTGGGCACCCAAGATGTTCAGCATGATGATCCCCACCGACAAGATCAAGGACGTGATCGGTAAGGGCGGTAAGGTCATTCAGGACATCTGCGCCACCTGCAACTGCAAGATCGATGTGCAGGAGGACGGCCATGTGTTCGTCTCCGCCGTGGATCAGGAGGACGCAAAGCGCGCCATCTTTACCATCAAGACCATTGTGGAGGACCCCGAGATCGGTGCCATCTACAAGGGCAAGGTGACCCGCCTGATGAACTTTGGTGCCTTTGTGGAGATCGCCCCGGGCAAGGAAGGCCTTGTGCATATCTCCAAGCTGGACACCAAGCGCGTGGAGCGGGTAGAGGACGTGGTTGCCGTGGGCGATGCCATCGTGGTCAAGGTGACCGACATCGACCAGCAGGGCCGTATCAACCTGAGTCGCCGCGACGCCATTCTGGCTCTGGAAGCCAAAAGGGCCGCCCAGCAGCAGTAAAAATCTAATACAGATTGCATAAAACAAGAGCCGCTGTACAAATTGTACAGCGGCTCTTTTGCGTGTACCCCCTCAGGCTCACTGCGTTCGCCAGCTCCACCCAAAAAGCTCCCCCTTCGGGGGAGCTGGCATCGAGCAAAGCGAGATGCCTGAGAGGGTTCGTGCCTAACCCCCACCCGTGAAAAGGCAATTCTGGAAAATCCGCAGATTTTCCAGAATTGCAAATTTAAAAATATATTTTCCGCTGGTTATGCGCAGAGCAATGCGGAGCGCATTCAAAATCGTGCTGCGCCCGGCAGGGGAAAGGGCACAAAAAATGCTCCCCCTTGCGGGGGAGCAAATTCGGTACACAACGCCACGCTGTGCCGAAAAGAAAGGAGCGCAAAGTCAGTTTTCCTTTTTGCCCTGACGGTTCAGCACCCAGCCTGCGGCAAACAGCAGCACGCCGCTGCAGGCCAGCACCGGCACGGGCCAGTTCAACTGACCGGTCTGGGGCAGAACAGGCTTATCCGGGTTGGAAGGGGAGACCGGCTTGTCCGGGTTACCGGGGCTTACGGGATTGTCCGGGTTGCCGGGACTTACCGGGTTATCCGGTGTGCCGGGGCTCACCGGCGTATCCGGGGTGTCCGGCTGCTCCGGGAGATCGGGGGTGTCCGGTGTGTCGGGCGTATCCGGCACATCCGGGGTGTCGGGGGTGTCCGGCGTTTCCGGGATGGTAGCGCCTACCTTGGGGGTGGCGTCCACATCGTAGATCCAGTTGTCGCCATCGGGCATGGGGATGGACACAAGGAAGGGTTTGATGGCCTCGTAGCCGTGGGATGCCTCGGTCTGCACGACCAAGTACAGACCCTGCGGCAGCTTGGTAATGTCGGCGTAGCCCTCTTCGTTCACGTCCTGCTGGGCGGCAATGGCGGGCACAGCGGGCAGGTACTTTACCAGCTGGTCAGCCAGCGTGCTGTCGGAAAGGTCGCCCAGCACCACGCCGCAGCCCGTAAAATCGCCGGTATAGTCAAAGTACAGGTTGCCGTTGGTGCGCTTGACGGAGGCCACCTGATACAGGGTAAGCTCGCCGCCGCGCAGGGGCACATCGTTGTGGGTGTCGTACAGACGGACATGGAGCGAGCCCAGACGCCCCAGTACAATGTTGGCACTGGTGGCAAACGCCGGCAGGGCGCAGCATACCACAAGGCACATAGCCAGCAGCACAGCCGCCAGACGATGACGCAGATCAATGCTTTTCATGTTCTTCACCTCTCGTTTTCTTGGGTTTGCGTGTGGAAATCAGCATACCGATCAGCAAGATCAGCAGCATGGGCAGCGCCATAATGGGCGCAACAATAATGGGTTCAATTTTAAGCGCTTCGGCGGTAACGCGGAGGTGCTTGTACTGATCCGGGGTCTCTACGCGGCGGCCGCGTACCAGCAGGCGATGGGTGTTGATGCCGTAGGGGGTGCAGGTCATCAGGGTGACGTAGTCCTTGCCTTCGGCGATCTTCAGCTCATCGGTCTCGGTGGGCAGCACGATGGAAATTTTGTCCACCTCGTAGGTGAGCACCCGGTCCAGCACGGTGATGGTAAAGGTATCGCCCACTTCCAGCTGGTCGAGGTTGGTAAACAGCTTTGCGCTGGGCAGGCCGCGGTGCGCCGAGATGACCGCGTGGGTGGACGCGCCGCCCACCGGCAGGCTGGTGCCCTCCAAGTGGCCTGCGGCAATCTGCAATACGCTGTCGCTGGTGCCGTGGTAGATGGGCAGCTCCACGCCGATTTTGGAAATGGTGATGTAACCCATAATGCCGGTGCCGGTAATATCCAGCGTGTCGTTGTAGCCGGAAAGCTGATCCGGGCGGTAAAGGGCGTTTTCGTTGGCGGCCACCTGTGCGTTAAAGGCATCGGCGGCGTCAAAGTATCCGCTGTAATCCGCATCGGTCATGTTGTCCACGTCCTGCGCGTAGCTTGCCACCGCGCGGGACTGGTTGCGCTGGTTGACATAATCGCTGATGGTGGGGTATAACATCACGGATAGACCCACGAAAAAGACGAGGATCAGTATAATGGTGCTTTTGTTCTTTTTCATGGGCTACTCCCTAACGTTATAGTTTCAGGACCAGAGCAGGGGGCTTTGCAGCCCCGCTCTGTGCTGGGGAAAAGGAGAAGTTAGCGGTTCTCCATGCGCTTTTTGGTAATGAGCAGGATGGCTGCTGCAACCATCAGGCCGCCGCCGATCACATAGAAGATGGTGGTGCCGATGCCGCCAGTGCCGGGCAGGGTAGTGCCGATATTATTGACGACATCCGTAGTCAGAGAGCCATCGGTTTCGTTATGAGTAAAGGTGATCTCACCGCTCGCCGTGTTGCCGCTCAAAGAGGTCAGAACAGTATTACGAGGATCGGCTTCCCAAGTGATAGTATGATCAGCGTTGACAGTAAAGGTGATGGGGCTGATGGTGTTGTAGTGGGCGGGGGTTACAGTCTCGGTCAGTGTGTAGATGCCGTCATCCAGACCGGACAGCGTAAACAGAGACTTGTTGGACGTGTCAATGTTCATAGGCATATCAACTACCGTGCCGTCCTTGAGCTTTTTGGTCAGAGTGAACTCTGCACCATCCAGAGGATCATGTTTCTGATCGACCTTGTTCACAACCACCTTGTAGGTAAAGACGATGACGTTATCCCAAGGAGTTGTGCCCGTGCCATTACCGCGCGGGTTGTTGGAGTACTCCAGCTTTGCCGTGTTGACGTTGCCCTGCTTGCCCAGAACGGCGTTCTCGTTCAGTCTGGACTTGTAGGTAACGGTAATGGTAGAATTAGCAGTAACACTGGGAATATTTTTCAGATCATCAAATACGATCTCAAAGGTGCACTCAGTGTCAGACAAAGTACCGCTTGTTTTGGTAGCGACCTTATAATAGTTATCCGAGATTATCGCACCGTTTTCATCGCCGAGGTGGACTTCCACAGAACTGGGGTCAAAGGTCAAACCGGCTTCTTCCTTATCGTGGAAAGCGTAGTAATACGTCTTATAGGAATCATAGTCTTCGGGAACAGTGCCCTGCAGGCGGAAGGGGATGTAATCGCCGATGTCGTAGTCGGCAGAATCCTGCCAGCCGGAAACATCGCCGGTAGAATCGTTGGTGTCCTTCAGCTTTTTCTTAAATTCGGGAACAGCACTGCTCTTCGGATTGATGGTAACATGGCCAACAACGGAAACGAGGTAAGTGGTATAAGGCTCAGAGCCAGACAGAGAGCCATCCTTGTCCTTGATCAGGTAGTAACCGCCAACAACTTCAACAGAACTGCCGTTTGTAACGATAGCTACAGGAGTAGTGTCAAGCTTGACATAATTTTCGATAACGTCAAGCTTAGCTTTGTCGCTTGCACTGGAAGCAACGGCGGAAAGTGCGTCCAGAACAGTCTGCTCAACAGCATCACCAGCCGTACCAGTGCCGTTTTTGCCCCACTTGATGTTGGCGAGCATGGACGGTTGGAGTGGATCATAATCACCGGTAAAGATTTGGTAGATCTCGTAGGTGTGACCGTTTTTAGGTGCGGTGATCGTGTACTTGGTAGTAGCAGCAGAGCCGGTAGAGCTGCTGCCATCTGCAAACGCCGGGATCGCCATGGCGCAAACCATAGCAACTGCCAGCAGCGCAGCCATGAGTTTCTTCATTGCTTTTTTCATGGAAAAAGCCCCTTTCTTTTCTGCCCCTTGCCGCCCCCTGTGTTTTTGTACAGGGGGGGGGGTAGGGGTGTGGTTTTGTTCGGATTATCGCGTAAACTTTGTGCTGGGCGGGCGGGGTTTAAGCCCCGGCACGCCAGCAGGGAAGTGCAGTTTAATCATCTGCCCTCCCTTCGCGTCTGCGCTTGCGGTGGATAAAGCTATATGCCAGCGCAGACAGCATCATTGTGCCGCCCACGGCTGTGTACGGGAGTGTACCGGACCCGCCGGTAGAGGGAAGTTCGTAGACCTGAGTTTTCTCATTGGTAAGATAGAGGTATCCTCCGGCAGTTACTATATGATAAGCACTCAGGTCAGTGGGAAGATTCTTCGGATAAAGTTTCTCATCCGTATCCGGGATATAGAAGTAGTAGGCATTGTTGGGGTCAAAGATATAACCGGAAGGAGCCTGCGTTTCCACAAGCTTGAATGCCTGATTGTGCACTTGAACGTTCTTATTCTTATCGGTCATGATAAGAGACAAGTTTCTCCCCTGACTGTCAACCAGTTCACCATTTGCATTCGTGATGATATCATCGCTCACCAGCGTCCAAGTATCGTTACTTTGCCATGCATAAAGGCTGAACTTAGCACCGGGCAGATACACAGCGTTATTGTCTTTATCTACCTTGTAAGCAAGGATACCTTTAACATTTGCGTTAAACGAGGAACTGGAAATCTTAACGGTCGTCTTATCGGTAACGGAGGTGATCTTTGTGTCTTCGGCCTTCAAGGTGGCGGTGTTGCTAAGCTCAATGCTGTTGCCCGTTGTAACAGATGTGTTGTAGCGATAAACCACTACAAGCGGCGTAGCGTTTGGCAGGGTGAAGGTCAGCCGGTTGGTACGGCTTCCTTGCTGATTGCTATCATACCCAATGGTTTCGTACAAATACGAATACTCCGAAACGGACAACGGCTGCCCACGCTTGTTAGAAGCAGTTGCATCGTATGCATACACAGCAACGCTGGAAGGCACCAACGATGTGACCTGCTTATCATGCCAAGGGTTATAACCGTATGTGAGTTCATCAATAAGCGTCAGCTTGATATTGGGGTTATTCAGAATTACTTTACCATCGGGATTGACAATGACCGAATACTCGATCGTATTTTGGGCTTCACTCTCATCAACCTGTACACCGCTCTTTTTCACGGCATCGTGCAGGTTGTTGTAAGTGATCTCCTGCGTCTGCGAGGCCGAACCCCAATCCTTCGAGGTGCTGTCGGTCACCTTGACCTCGTTGGTAAAGTTCTTTTGCGAGCTCTTCCATAGTTCTGGATTTTCTGTGATGTTGGCATAGATATAAACTAAGATTTTTTGATCCTGCTCCATCACGCTAAGAAGCTCTACCGGTACCTCAATGTCAACGCTCTGTTTACCGTCAGAAAGCGTGGAGAGCGTAGCAGTGAGATCAGGACCTTGACGGTTTCCGGGATTGTGAACCCAAGTAGGAAACGTCCAACTATTGCTCGTCTTGGTGATATTACCGTTTTTACCCCAATGACCTTCGCCGCTAATATCGATATCATCAAGCGTGACACCGGCGGGGAGCGTATCGGTAATATTGATATGCGTCAGCCCGGCTTTTTCAGCATTCTTGAAAGCTTCGGTCAGGGTCACTTCAATTGTCCATTGCAGCTTACCGCTGATGTCATGGTAATCATGGCTGCTATTGTCAGCACTACCGGTAGCTTTGTCGTACTTCTTTACAATTGCATTGCCGTTGGGGCGGTAGGTATTCGTGCCGTCAAAGGCTGTACTGTTGAAGTAGCACTGGTTCTTGAAATCCGTTTTTTTATCAGGCCGTTTGATCGTGGTGGAAAAATCAAACTCTAAAACAGTGCCTTTGGTCAGCGGCTTTGTTCCAATGATACCAATCGTATCCCAGGTTCCGGTATAGTCGTCAGTTTTTTTGTTTCCATAAGCGTCGCTGACCTCATAATGATGACCGTTGAGAACACGATCGAGTTCGGCATACAGATCCTGACGCTGCTTGGGCGTGAAATACTGCGCGTTGTAACAGGATGCCTGATCGTACCATTTCCATCCGGCATTATAATCCTTGTCGATGATCAACTTGATATGCCAGTTAAGGGTCAAAGTACCGTCAGTATTTTCTATAACACCCTTACCGTCCTTGAAATAGGCATCCTTGCTGCCAACCTCAACATCGTATTCGGAAGAACCCTTTTCGTTGTCGTGGTCGTCTTTCAGGGTGACCTTGTTCTTGACCTGTGAAGTGTTATAGTCGTGGTCGCCCGGGGTTTTATAGGTGATGGTGTAGCTTGCGGTGGTGTCCGTATCAGCGGAGTTAGTGCCAAATTTGTAAGGCAGCGCATCGTCAAACGAAGCACCCGTTGAGGTTACAAAGTGAACAGTGCCTTTATAGTCGCTACCGTTCAGTTCATCACTCAGCGTCCAGCCCTTCATCTCGGCGTGGTTTTCGTTCAGCGTAACCGTCCAAGAGATGGTGTCATCATCATTTTTGACGCCCGTCTTTTTCACGGTGTTAAAGTTGAAGTTTACCGAGGAGTCGCTGTCGATCTTTTCGCCCTTAGAGTTTGTCGATTCAACATGGATCTGATTGGTCGTGGTAACGTTGCCGCCCTTCAAATCCGAAGGAAGCTTACCCCAATAGGTCAGCTCGTAATACTCATCCTCGCCAAGCGCGGGCAACGTGCCGGTAAAGCCCTTGTCACCGTCTTTATAAGAAAGATTGTTGATACTGGCAGAAGTGCCGTCTTTTTTTACGACTGTAATGCCCTTTGTCGTATCCAGCTGAATGTTGGTCATAATGTCATCTAACGTAACAGGATGACTAGCTGTACCATAGGTACTCCATACTTTTACGGTATACTTTACAGTACCATTTGCAAGGTCAGAGTCGATGATAGACTTTTGGGTGTGAAGATCGCCGTATGTCTTGGAATCTTTCTTAATGATGATCGTGCTGGAGTGGCTTTCGTTGAACTTGATGGTTGTTTCCTGATCGTAAGTTATTTCCATCTCGGAAGCCTTACCATCGAAAGCCACGGAACCATAAATCGGAGAACCCTTGGCATTCATCTCTACATACGCATCGTAGAACGTAATGGAAACGACACCGTTTTCTATTTTGCCAACACCAATAGTCTTGCCACTACTGGTATCGCGTACATAGCCGGCCTCTTTAAAATTCTTTAAAGCATCAGGTAAAGTATATTTGATGGTATTTTTCGTATCGGACAGTGTTCCGGCGGGGAGTGTATAATCCAGAAGAGCATTGATTTCGGCATACTCATCAATGTAGGAGTCTGCTGTGATATCGCTCCAATTTTCCCACTGGCTTCCGCGGTACTGCAATTTTGCAGAGGTGATATCATTTGTAAAATCGTGGAAATCTGAGGTTTCCACCGGAGTTGTTGCTCCCGCCGTCGACGCCGCAGGCGCACGGTTCGGGCGGCTGGTGGAGATGGTGGGCAGCTGGCCGCCGTATGTGTCGGCGTACTGAGCGGCGGCAACATCCACCACACCCACGACCTCGGTGTTGAACAGTGTTACCTCAGCCACCTTGCCGTCCACGTCGCCGGAAATAACGGTCAGCGTGTCGGCATCCTTGTCAACACTGCTCACGATGCCCACGGTCTCCACGGGCAAAGCGTCGGTCACAGTGGTGGTCTGCGGCTCAGCAGCGGGGGATACCACGCTGGGGGCAAGGGTGTCCGCGCCGGACACGGAGGTCACGGTGCTGGATGCAGCGGTGTCAGCGCTGTCCACCGGCTTTTCGGCGGGCTGCTCCGTCTGCGGGTCAACGGGCTCGGGGGTAAGCACAGTGTCCTGCGTGCCGGAGGTGGCTGCGGTATCCTGTGCGCCGGTGCTGTCGTCAGCACTGGGGGCTGCATCCAGCGCAGAAACGCCGGAGCCCTCAAGGTCTGCGCTGTTTTCAAACTCTGCATCCACGCTGAACTGGTCGTCCAGATCCGGCTCTGCACTGTCGGCGCTGCTGTCCACAGCCACGGTGCGGGTGACGTACTTATTATAAATAACGATGTCGCCGGGCTGGGCGGCGCTGCCGTCCTCTTCCAGCAGCCAGTCCATGCCGCTCATGGAGCTGCGCAGGGCAAGCACGCTGGCCTCCTGCGGGATGGCGCTTTGGGGAATCTCGGCGTACTTCAGGCAGTAGGCAAGGAACATCACGTCCCACTCGCCGTAGGCATTGCCGTAGGACTGGCCGTAGCGGGAGTAGTAGCGCAGGGTCACGCCGTCCGCCGGGTCGATCTCGAAGTTTTTCTCGCTCTGCTCGTAGCCCAACTGGGTCTTTGCCACGCTGAGCAGATCCGCGTTCCACTCGCCGGTGATCACGGCATCGGCGTTGGCGGCCTGCCACTCCTCGGGGGTCTCAAGGTCGGCAGAGGTATCGCTCAGGCAGCTTACGGTGTGGTGATGCTCCGGCAGGGGGCACACCAGCACTTCCTCGTAGCAGGCGTCGGTGTGGTGGTGGTAGATGGGCTCCACAGTGTCCACCACCGGCTCCAGCGCCACAGGCTCTGCCACCGCCATGGCCACCAGCTCGGCGGTCTGGGTGGGCTCTACCACCTGCTCCACAAGCTCGCCCTCTTCCAGGCCGCAGGTCAGCTCGTACTCGGTGGTGTAGCAGCTTTCATCGTGGGTATGCTCAAATTTTTCACAGATCAGGGTGCCGTCCTCGGGGTCGTAGCAGTCATCATCGTGGACGTGCTCTTCCTCCATGCAGGTCAGGGTCTGCACTTCGGTGTAGCAGTCATCGGTGTGCTCGTGGGGCACAAACTCGATCTGCGGCTCCAGCTCCAGCGGCATGATCTCTTCCTCGGCGCTGCTCTGGGCAGCACTGGCGGCGGCAGCTTCGGCAGCGGCAACTTCGTCCGCATTTTCAAGCTGGCCTTCCGTGTAGCCGCAGATCAGCACCTTGTCGTAGCAATCCGCCGTGTGGGCGTGCTCCACCTCGCCGCACTGGTACTGCGCGGTCATAGAGATGCCAACGCCGTGCAGCTGCCAGTTGACGAACAGGGTGGTGATCATGGCAAGCGCCAGCACAAATGCGGTGTAGCGCCGCAGCGTGTGCCGGTTTTCGCGGAACTGCTCCTTGTAGGTTTTAAGGATGTCGTTCATAACTTAGAGTACCTCCTCCCGGGCTCAATGGATCAACGAGAAACTGGACAGGGGCCATACCCTTAAAAACACCCTGCCAATGATCTGACTTTTTTCCACGCAGCCTATCACGCTGCTGCGGCTGTCGATGGATGTGGAGCGGTGGTCGCCCAGCACGAAGTAGCGGTTTTCCGGAACCTGATAGGGGAACCGGATGTCGCATTCGCCCACGGTCAGCGCGTCCACATAGGGCTCGTCCAGCACCTCGCCGTTTACCGAGACCACGCCGTTCACGTCCATATCGATCACATCACCGGGCTGCCCGATGATGCGCTTGAGCAAAAGCTTGTTCTGCCAGTAAAAGCCGCATAACTCACCGTTTTCAATGTGGTTGGATTTTACCAGCAGAATAATGTCCTTGTCGTTCAACGTAGGGTTCATGCTGTCGCCGGAGACCTGAAGCACCGGTAAAAACAGCGTAGCCAGCAGCACGGCCGCTGCGGCCACCACCACCAATATATAGACCGTACTGCGCAGCACCCGCTGGTAGCGGTTCTGGTACGCAAGACGTTCACGTTCTGCGGCTACTTCCTCGGTGGAGGGGATGGAAGCAAACCGGATATCGCGTTTTTTCATGTTTCCTCCGAAGGCTGGCTGTCGGCGCTGCGGTACTGGTCCAGCAGCGCGTTGGCCTTGCGGTCAAATGTCTGCCAGCGCTGCTGCACCTCCTGCTCGGCCTGCTCTACCATGGCTTTGCAGTCGGCCTCGGTCTGGGTGCGTTTTTGCGCGGCGGCGGCAGTCATGGCGTCGCATTCCTGCTGCGCCTGCGCTTTCAGGCTGTCGGCGTCTGCCTGTGCCTGCTCCAGAATGCGCTTGGCCTCGCTGCGCGCCTGCGAAAGGGTATTGGCGGCGGTGGCGTTGGTGTCCGCAAGACTGGCCTGCACCGAGTGCAGATAGTCATCGGCGGCGGCCTGCGCGGCGGCGAACACGTTGTTCAGCTCCAGCGCGGCCTGCGCGATGGAACCGGCGCTTTCCAGCCGTAGCTGCCGGTCCTGCAGCTGCGCGGTAAGCGCGGCGTTCTGCGCCTTGAGCTGGTCCTCGCTCTGCTTCAGCGCATAGATGATCTCTATCAGTTCAGCGCGGTGCATCCGCCGCAGTTCACGATCTGCCATTTGTGTACATACTCCCAAATCATAAAGAACGAAAAGGTTTTCGAAGATTACGAAATTACTTAACAAAAATACCTGAAAAAACGCTTGCCGCCACGATTTTTTACGCGGTCTGAAGGGCATTTTATAAACAACCTTATTCTAGCACACCCACTGTAACAGTAATATAACAAATCAGATACAAAATCAAGAGATAAAGCTGAAAAAATATCGCATTTTTTTGCTTTATATATTAAAAATGTCCAAAAAACGGCCACTGACCCCCCAAAAACTTAAAAAGTTGTTCACAATTCTGGAACGTGAAGTGCTGCGCAGTAATGTACTGAATTACAGTGTGTACGAAAAACGGGAGCCGCACTTTTCGAAAAAAGCGCGGCTCCCGGATCTGAACTTTGGGGTGATGCTTTTACTTGCCGAAGCTGCCCAGCAGGCTGTTCAGCGATACAAAGGACTGGTAGATGACGTTAACATTGTTGATGATGGAGCTTGCACCGGAGAAGATGCGGGCAATGTAGTTGAACACCTTGCCGATGTCCAGGAAGGACTGATAAGCGTTGCTGGCGCCGCCGTCCAGATAGGTCATCTCCTCGGCTTCGATGGTGGAATAGCTGGCGGGCATTTTCATGGTAGAAGTAGTCATGGTAAGATCCCTTTCTTCAATGGTGTCATTGTGTTTACAGCAGTGTTCAGAACATGGTGGCGACCAGCAGGGTAGTAAGCAGGGCACCGGCCACAAGGGCAGGGCCTACATACTTTTGCCACTGGGTGGCGGCAGGCTGGGTGGTGGGCTGCGGCACGGTAGAAGTACCGGCCTTGGCAGTCCAGTGGGCGTAGATGGTGGCGTCGGAGGTGAACACGGTGGAGGTGGTCACCTTGCTGCCGCCCACCGGCTCGGTGTACCAGCCATCAAAGGTGTAGCCCGTCATGGTAGGCTGCTCGGGCGTGCTCTCCAGTTTGCCGGACAGGTTCGTGTAGGTTACCACGGTGGAGCAGATGCCGCCTTGGGCATCCATACCAATGGCGTACACGTTCTCTTCCTTTTTGCTCCCTGAAGTTTTGTCGGCGGCAAATGCAGCCGGCAGTGCGCAGCACAGCAGCGTGAACAGGCAAAGCCCGACCACCAGCGTTTTCAGGAATTTTTTCATGAGATCCCTCGCTTTCCTTCACAAAGATGGAGACACTGCCCCGCCCGGGGACAGCCCGGACATCGGCGTAGTTTCTTCAACTTATTTTTATCACATCCAGTGTACCAGAATCGCAACAAAAAATACAGTCTTTTGAGAAAATAATAAGAAAAATCAGGAAAAAAATAAATTTCACCTTTGCAATATGAATCTTGTGCCCCCTGCGGACTGTGTTTTTTGAAAAACGCATCCCGCAAAACTTGCCTTTCGTAAAAACATGGAAGGATATGGAAAACGCAGGGTCCCGGCCGCAAAGCCCAAAAACCGACCCAAACCGCCGCAAGTGCGGCAGACAGCGCACAGAAAAAGCTGCAAAAATGCGGCGCACCTCTTGTGGAACAGCGGAAAATATGCTATACTGTTTTGCATGATGCGCCATCGCCAAGCGGTAAGGCAGGGGACTTTGACTCCCCCATCGTAGGTTCGACTCCTGCTGGCGCAACCAGAAGAAGGCCGCTGCACAGGGAACTGTGCAGCGGCCTTCTTTATTTTTTGTTCTCCGGCAGCTTGAAGTAGCCGCGGTATTCGTCCGAGTAGATCTTGCTGCCCATACGGCTCACACCGCCGTACAGGTGGGTGCGCATCAGCGGCTCGATGGCGTCCAGATCCTTCTCACGCAGGATGCGCAGCATCTCGGCGTGCTCGCTGACGACGCTGGACACGTTGCGTGCACCCACGATGTCCAGACGGATAAAGCGGGAGTAGTCTGCCTGCGGGCGGGTCATCTGCTCCCAAAGGTACTCCTTGCTGGTCTTGTGGAACCAGTACTCGTGCATGGCAAGGTCGCAGCTGAGGAAGTGGTTGAAATCAAAGTTCTCCGGGTCGCTGCGCCCTGCAGCGGCTTCCAGCAGCATATTATAAAGGTGTTCTACCGCAAGGATCTCCATGGGCGAGCAGCTCTGCACAAAGTCCCGGAACACCATGCCCTCCACCGCAACACGCTGGAAGATGAGCTGGTCCACCACGCCGGTGTCGATGGCGGTAACAATGGTGCCCTTGCAGGGAATGATCTGCACAAAGCGGTTCTGCTCCAGCCGCTGCAAAACGCTGCGGATAGGAGTGCGGGAAACGCCGAACCGCTTGCACAGCTGGTTTTCGCTCAGCGCTTCCCCGGGCAGGATCTTCAACGCGCAGATCTCGTCCTCGAGAATATGATAGAGCTCATCAGTGTGCTGTAATGTAGCCATAGTTGTTCTCCATTTATCCGGTAAATGTAATCTTAGTATCATTGTACCGTTACAGCAACTGAATGTCAATGCTGGAATGGAACTTGATTTGAATACTTGTATACAAGAATGCGCACTCGCGCACGGAACTGTTCCTGAAACTGAAAAACTGATATACCACTTTGCAATGCGGGAAAAGTGCTGATAAAATGCTGCAATCAAGTGACTGTTGTACCAAATGCACAAAGAAAACAGGAAACAACTGTCAAATTGCTATAATTGCAAGGCGCTGTGCTTGTTTCGCGGTAACGCTGCGAGATGATATGCTGTATACAGGATTTTACTAAAAAAGCTGCAAGGGCACACACCCCGCAGATACCGGCTCGTCTCCGGCAAATACAACAGGGTGTTTGCCTTTTTTGCGTGCGTGCTTGCTTTGCCGCACAAAAGGCGGTAAACTGGGTACAGACAAAATGCCCGAAAAGGAGAAACGACATGGCATACACAAAGGCTGACCTCAAGCACGACCTTGTAGCAATGGGGCTGACAGGCAACGAGACCATCCTGATCCATTCCTCCATGAAGTCCATCGGCCCGGTGGAGGGCGGCGCAGACACGGTTCTGGACGCATGGATGGAGTTTTTTGCGGAGGGCTTGCTGCTGCTGCCCACCCACACATGGCGGTTCATCAACGAGGAAAACCGGGTGTTCGATGTGCGCCGCAGCCCGTGCTGTGTGGGCATTCTGCCGGAGCTGTTCCGGCAGCGCCCCGGGGTGGTGCGCTCGCTGCACCCCACCCACAGCATGGCGGCTTACGGCAAGGGGGCGGCTGCGTATCTGGAAGGAGAGCTGGACGCCAACACCCCCTGCACTCCCGGCGGCTGCTACGATCGGCTGCGGGCAGCCCACGGCAAAGTGCTGCTGCTGGGGGTCACCCACGCCCGCAACACCTTTATCCATAGCGTGGAGGAGGTACTGAACGTGCCGAACCGCCTGACCGACAAGCCCATGCAGATGACCGTGGTGGACGAAGCCGGGGCGCAGCACACCGTCTATATGCGCCGCCACTACAACGCGCAGCAGCCGCATATCTCGGAGGATTTCGTCAAGCTGGAACAGGCATATCTGGACTGCGGCGCAGCCCGGAATACAAAATTTGGCGATGCAAAGTGTATCCTGTGCGACGCCGAGGGGCTTTTCCGGGTCACCCGCCATGTTCTTGCCCCGAACCCCGAAGCCTTTGTCACCGAGCCGGTCATCCCGCCGGAGCGCTGGCAGGGGAAAATTTTATAATGCAATGCCGGGCAGCCTGCAGCTGCCCGGCATTTTTTACTTTTTGCTCAGCAGAAGCGGATACGGTACTCCCGAGGGGTGCAGTGCTTGATCTCCCGAAAAGTCTTGATAAAGTAGCTGGCATCCGAAAAGCCGCATTCCAGCCCCACCTCGCCGGTCTTGAGCCGGGTGGAGCGCAGCAGCTCTGCGGCCTTTTCCACCCGGAACTGCTTGACGTACTGGATGGGCGTGATGCCCAGAAACTGCCGGAAGCTGCGCAGACAGGCACTTTCGCTCAGGGCGACGCAACCGGCCAGCTTTTCCACGGTCAGCTCTTCGGCGTAGTGCTCCTCTACATAGCGGAGCATCTGCTTCATCCGCTCCGAGGCGATCTGCTCCTGCTCCGATACCTTTACTTTGCCGCTGACGCATTGGGTAATGAGCAGCCGCAGGGCAGCGGTAAGGTGGTAGCGCACCCGGTTCTCGTAGTCAAAGGGCTCGTCCGCCACGCCCTTCCACGCCTCCCGCAGGCAGAGCAGCACCTGCCGCTGCCATGGCACGGCCTCGTCCAGCAAAAAGAAGGGCGGTGTGCCGGGCTGCAAGAGCGGGCGGATGAGTTTTTGCCAGAATACGGTGTCCATGCCGCCGACAAGCCGGGGCTGGAACACGCCGGAGTGCAGCAGCGCCCTGCCCTCGGCAGGCTCTACCGCGTGCAGCGCCCCGGAGTTGATGAACACCCCCTGCCCGGTCTGCAGGGTCAGCCGGGTCTTGTTCACATCCACATGAATGGGCCCCAACGCCGCCAGAATGAACTCAAATTCCTCGTGCCAGTGCCACGCCACCGAAAAACAGGAAAGATCCTCGGCATAGCAGGCGATAGGGAACAGCGGGCTGCCGTGCTGGGTCTGCTCCCGCCCGGCGGCATCGGCCACCACGGCAGTAGCGCTGGACAGCCCCACCCGGCCGCTGGTATAAGAGGCACAGCTTGTCTGATATGCCATATTCACCAAATCCTTTCCGCAATACTTTGAATGTTTTTTGTCAATGCCGGTTTTGTTGCATATACTATGCGGTTCTGTTCTATAATTTGCGATTGTTTTGTGGTATTATCCTATCAGAGCTTCCAAGCTCAGTATAGCACCAAGGCAGCCGGGACGCAAGCTGTGCAAGCGTTCCCTGCCGGGCAAAACCGCTATTCTCCCGCCGTCTATCCAAAGAGGACCGGACGGCAAGTGTAACATAAACCATTTCATCAAGGAGGTATTCCTATGCTTCGTATCGAGTATTTTGATAAGGAACGTTTCATGCGCCAGCTTTCTGCCAGCCACGGCAGCGTGCTGCTGCATCTGGACAACGGCAAGACCTGCGACCTGAAAAAGGACACTACTGCACGCTCCATGCTGCAGATGATGGACACTGCCCCCCAAAAGGGCTTTGACCTCACCGTGACCGACCCTGCCGACGTGACCGGCTTCCTGCGCTATATGCTGGAGGCAGGCCGCACCGAGCGCGTGGCCGGCTGAGTAATGCCAATCTCTTATCCCAATAAGTGTCACAGCAAATGCAAAGCGCCCGCCCCGGTCATGCCGGGGCGGGCGTTTTGCTCATTTTACCGGAACGCTTGCGCGGGCGGGCAGTCTGTGGTAAGCTGAAAGCAGAAAAAACAAGATGGAGGGAACGACTATGAACCTGAAGGAAGCATTCCGCTACCAGAACAAGCTCCAGTCTCTGCTGGACGAGGCGCAGGGCATTCTGGATTGCGATGCCAACGTGACCAAGGTGGCCAACACCTATCTGCGCCATAAGGTGATGCCCGAGGCCGAGGACGAGACCGTTATGGACGTGGCACAGACCGAATATGCAGAGCAGATCACCGACGTTGCCCGGTTCATGCTCTATCTGCTGGAGGAAAAAAGCCGCCTGTTTGCCGCCATCCGCAAGGCAAAGGATGCGCTGGACATGGATATGGACAGCGAGGTCAGCCTGAATGCTGCGCGGCAGAGCATTGCCCGCACCTTCAAACGGATGAACGACCTGCGCAGTTCTGAGCAGCTGCTCTCCGGCGGGGGCACCGGCTACCGCTTCAACGCTGAGGGCAACCAGATCTCCTACTGCTGCGATGTGAAGCGAGTGACCACCATCAACTACGACCGCAAGGTCATCCATGCCGCGCTGAGCAAGCTGAACCGGCAGGCAGACGAAACCTCCAACCGGCTGGACATCTGCCTTGTGACCTCCAAGGTAGACTACACTGTCCCCTTTGATGTGAACGCCAGCTTTGCCGAAGCCTTTGAGATCTATCTGGAAAACGCCAAAAACTAAATGATCGTTCCACCGGCTATTTTGGGTGCGGCAAGCGCCGGGTGCACAGCTGCCGGTTCGGGTGCAGATGAACTATAACGCTGCACATTTCCGCAAGGAAGTTTTGGTACGGCTCACCTTACGAGCCAGCTAGTATGAAAAAATCTTGCGTTCGGCTTTTCCGCCACCGCCAGACGCTTTTTCGCCGAAACCGTCCCTTGCTTTTTCCCGCATTCCTGCTTTTGCGCTTACGTCTCCATGGGCAGGCAGGCAAGCCACCCTTCATGAATTTTGCCCGCAGATTTTGCGGGCGCACACCTTCTGTGTGCCGGGCGGGCGCTTTGCGCCCCTGTGCACACAAAAAATGGCAGCCGTCCCTGCGCTTGCCGTATCCAAAATAGCCGGTGGAAAACCAAAACCGGAGGTATGAGCTATGAAAAGGTGTAAGCTGTTTTATCTCATCGGGCTGCTGTTTTTTCTTGCTGCGGCGCTGAACTTTGTTACCGGAGGGGATCACGCTACGGCAGTGGTATGGCGCTGCCTTGGCGCTACCTTTTTGTTGCTAGGGTGTTCGCAGCAGAAAAAATAAAGCAGCAAGCCGGCCCCGGCGGGAAAAGAACTACCGGGGCTGCAATTCTTTGCGGGGCTCGTTCGTATTCCAGATAAAGGAACTGAATTTCGACAAAAGACGAGGTGCGAGTATGTCAACGAAACCAATCAGCTCCACTGCCGCGACCCGCTTTGACCTGAGCGCAGCGGCCCTTCATATCCTTGCCATGGCGCTGATGCTGATGGACCACCTGTGGGCGACGTTACTGCCCGCGCAGGAATGGCTGACCTGCGCCGGGCGCTTGGCCTTTCCCATCTTTGCCTTTATGGCGGTGGAGGGCTACTTCCACACCCACGATTTGAAAAAATACACCCTGCGTCTGCTGCTGTTTGCCCTGCTTTCGGAAGTGCCCTTCGACCTGATGTACGGCGGCACATGGTTCTACCCGGTGCACCAGAACGTTATCTGGACGCTGCTTTTGGGCATTCTGGGCATCCATCTGATGGAAACCGTGCGCAAAAAGCAAAAAACAGGACTATACCTGCTGGTATCCGCCCTTGTGGTGGTGGCGGGCGCGGTGCTGGGCACGCTGGGCATGGTGGACTACTACGGCGCAGGGGTGCTGACTGTGTTCATCTTCTACTTTTTTCACGGGCACGGGCGCAAGTGGTGGTGTCTGCTGGGGCAGCTGGCTGCGCTGTACTGGGTCAACGTGGAGCTGCTGGGCGGGCTTATGTACCCCATTCAGCTCTTCGGCATGGACTTTGAGCTTTGCCAGCAGGGGCTGGCGCTGCTGGCACTGGTGCCCATCTGGCTGTACCGCGGTCGGCAGGGCTATCACAGCAAGCCTTTCCAGTATGCCTGCTACGCCTTTTACCCCATGCACATGCTGCTGCTGGTTCTGGTGCTGAATTTCGTGAACCGGTAAGGAAAACGGAGTGCTCCAAAGGCATTTTTATGCGTGGAGACGTAGAGGCAGATCACCGCTGAAATGGCCAAAGCGCATGCGGAAACTATTTCAATATCCCGTCGGTACAAGGCCGCTGCACAAACTCTGTGCGGCGGCTTTTTTGCGGCAAAAACCGACACTTGTTCACAAAAAGTTCAGCCTTTTGAGCAAAAAATACTATTTTTTTCGTGTAAAATAGACAATACGGATTGAATGCCGCCCGCGATTGGATTATAATAATAGTGTATGCAAAAACGCATCTGCTGCTTTTTTATGATTTTTTATCGCTTGAAAACAGCGTAGCTGCGCGATGCGGGCTACTGAAAAGAGAGAGCTGCCGTTGCGGGTCTTTGCCGCAAACGGCTTGTTTGCCATAGCAGCCGGGGCGTTATGTTCCGGTTATTTGTCCTTAGGAGGAAAAACAAGGTGAGAGTAGGTCTTGACATCGGTAGCACCACCATCAAGTGCGTGGTGCTGGGCGAGCATGATGAACTGCTGTATTCTACATACGAACGACATTATAGTCATATTCTGGAAAAGGCGCAGGAGCTGCTGCGGCGCATTGATGCCGAGCATCTGCATGGCCGCAAGGCGCTGCTCAGCATCTCCGGCTCTGCCGGTATGGGCTTGGCCGACAGCTGCGGTGTGCCCTTTGTGCAGGAGGTATTCTCCACCCGCGTGGCGGTCAAGCGCTTTATGCCAAAGACTGATTGTGTCATTGAGCTGGGCGGCGAGGATGCCAAGATCCTGTTTTTGACCAACGGCACCGAGGTGCGCATGAACGGCAGCTGTGCCGGCGGCACCGGTGCTTTCATCGACCAGATGGCCACTCTGCTGAAGATGAGCGCTGAGGAGATGAACAAGGCCGCCGAACAGGCGCAGCGCACCTATACCATCGCCAGCCGCTGCGGCGTGTTTGCAAAAAGTGACGTGCAGCCGCTGATCAATCAGGGTGCCCGCACCGAGGATATCGCCGCCAGCATCTATAAGGCTGTGGTCAACCAGACCATAGCCGGTCTGGCACAGGGCCGCCCCATCAAGGGCAATATCCTTTATCTGGGCGGCCCGCTCACTTTCAGCACCGTGCTGCGCAAGAGCTTTGACGAAGCGCTGAACGTGACCGGCACCTGCCCGGAAAACAGCCTGCTGTATGTGGCGCTGGGCGCTGCGTTGTATGCCGATAAGGAATTTGTGCTCACCGAGGTGGCCGATGCGCTGGACAAGTACGCCGCCACTGCTACCTATGCCAGCGAGCCGCCGCTGTTCGCCAGCAAGGAGGAGTACGAGGCTTTCCACGCACGGCACATGTCCCACAGTGTGCCCCGCGTGGCTTTTAGTGCCCACTGCGGGCCGGTGCATATCGGCATCGACTCCGGTTCTACCACCGTCAAGCTGGTGGTGGTGGACGAAAAGAGCCAGATTTTGTACACCAACTATCAGCCCAACCTTGGCAACCCGCTGCCTCTGATTCGGGAGCAGCTGCTCAAGATCTACAAGGAGCACCCGGGGCTGCAGGTGGCCAGTGTTACCACCACCGGCTACGGCGAGGAGTTGGTAAAGAACGCTTTCCGCTGTGATTACGGTCTGGTGGAAACGGTGGCGCATTTTACCGCTGCCAAGTACTTTATGCCGGACGTGGACTTCATCATTGACATCGGCGGGCAGGACATGAAGTGCTTCAAGATCGAGGACGGCGCCATCAGCAACATCTTCCTGAACGAGGCCTGCTCCTCCGGCTGCGGCAGCTTTTTGCAGACCTTTGCGCAGGCACTGGGCTATGACGTCAAGGAGTTTGCCGCGCTGGGTCTGTTCGCAGACCGCCCGGTGGACTTGGGCAGCCGCTGCACTGTGTTCATGAACAGCTCGGTCAAGCAGGCGCAAAAGGACGGTGCCAGCATCGAGAATATCTCCGCAGGCCTGTCCATCAGCGTGGTCAAGAACGCGCTGTACAAGGTGATCCGCGCTTCCAGCCCGGAAGAGCTGGGCCGCAAGATCGTGGTACAGGGCGGTACCTTTTATAATGAAGCCGTGCTCCGTGCCTTTGAAAAAGAGATGGGCGTGGAGGTCATCCGGCCGGACATTGCCGGTCTGATGGGCGCTTACGGCGCTGCTTTGTACGGCCTGCGCCAGAGCCATAAAAACAACCAGACCACCTCTGCCATGATGGACGAGCAGGAGCTGGAAAAGTTTGCACAGCAGGTGGTCAGCGTCAAGTGCGGCGGCTGCGGCAACCATTGCCAGCTGACCGTCAATACCTTTGCCGATGGCCGCAAATTCATCTCCGGTAACCGCTGCGATAAGCCCGTTACCGGCAAAAGTGAGGACAACAGCCTGAACCTGTACGCCTACAAGCAGCAGCTGCTGGCCAGCTACAAGCCTGTGCCCGGCAAGCGCGGTTCCATCGGCATTCCGATGTGTCTGGGCTTCTATGAGCTGCTGCCCTTCTGGTACGCCTTCTGGACGAGCCTTGGTTTTGCGGTGCACACCAGCCCGGTGTCCACCCGCGGGCTGTATCTGGCCGGACAGGCTACCATCCCCAGCGATACCGCCTGCTTCCCGGCAAAGCTGAGCCACGGCCACATCAAGGCGCTGAGCCAGATGCAGCTGGACGCCATCTTCTACCCCTGCCTGACCTACAA
>JABLTO010022001.1_pt1 | contig 20601 bp, 17 predicted proteins | sample 7160091 | NCBI WGS metagenome assembly JABLTO01 (sample SAMN14651225, study PRJNA627086) | human gut metagenome | isolation source: feces | host: Homo sapiens
ACGATGCTTGTTAGGCTCGAGCAGCCCGCAAACGCCGAATCGCCTATGCTCGTCACGCCCTCCGGGATCACGACGCTTGTTAGGCTTGAGCAGCCATTGAACGCCCAATCGCCTATGCTCGTCACGCCCTCCGGGATCACGACGCTTGTTAGGCTTGAGCAGTCAAAGAACGCCTCTTCGCCTATGCTCTTCACGCCCTCCGGGATCACGACGCTTGTTAGGCTTCTGCATCCCCAGAACGCCCCATCGCCTATGCTCGTCACGCCCTCCGGGATCACGACGCTTGTTAGGCTTCTGCATCCCCAGAACGCCTCATCGCCTATGCTCGTCACGCCCTCCGGGATCACGACGTCCCCGCCCTGACCTTGGTACTCTTTCAGCACCCCGTTTTCGATCACAAAATCGTTGATGTTTGACATTGATTTATCCTCCTCGTCAATCAAAATTCAAATCTCCGAGCTCCTCAATGAGCTCCTTCCTGCGCTCATAGAACAGCAGCTCTTTATTATGTGCAAAATATTCCTTGCAGCCGTAGCGGGAAATGAAGCGCGAGGAGTGGGCGTTGATCGTCAGCTCCGTGACAAGGATCAGCAGCTCCTGTCCCTCGCCGAAGACTTCTTCAAGGAATGCAAAGGCGTTCGACAGCTTTTTGCCCGCGGCCTCGGCGTTCTTTTTCAGCGCGGCAACGCGGGAATCGAAATCCTTTTTCAGCAGGGCGAAGGCTTCCGCTCCGGTCGGACGGCCGTTTCGTTCGATCAGCGCGGCTTCCTCCTCAAGCGCCGCCGCCGTCAGATTGAGCGTATGGCGCTTTTCGGCGGAGAGCGACGAGGAAGCCTTCCCTTTTTCGATCTTTGCACGAATGGAAGACGCTTTCTCCCCAAGGAGCTTTACCGCGTCCGCCGCGGAATTCGAAAGGCCGGCGCGCACTTCCTTCAGGCAGGCAAGCAGCGCGCTCAGCATCTCCTCCTCGTTCGCGACGGTGCGCATGCCCTCGTTCACGCCGTCGAGGATCAGCGACAGCAGCGCAAGGCGTTCATCAAATTTCGCGGCTTTCGCCCGCCGCTTTATCTCCTCGGAAGCCTTGCCCGACAGGATCTCGCCGATCTGGTAATCGGACTTGTATTTCATATAAAGATCGTAGTAAACCGCAAAGTCCCGCGCGATCTTTTTATTCTGCAGATACTGCGAAACGAGCGCGTTATCGACCTTGAGCCCGTGCTTTTCGTAGAGCTTTATCATGTCCGAAAGGTCGCTCCAGCCTCGCGCGGTGACAAAGCTCTTGCCGTCCACCGTGCTTTCGATCTTATAGAAATCCGAATGCTTGACGTCCAGATAGGAGATTATCGCGGGATGGACGTTCGAAAGGTAAGCATACTCCTTCCAAACGCCGAAATCGGGCTCCACGTCGATGCGCTTGAGCCTGTCCCACGTGACGATATCGAACTCGCGCACGGAGTTGTTGTACTCCGGCGGGTTGCCGGCGGTGACGACGATCCAGCCGTCAGGCACGCGGTGGCGGCCGAAGATCTTGTACTGCAGAAACTGCAGCATGGAAGGCGCAAGTGTCTCCGAAACGCAGTTGATCTCATCGAGGAAGAGGATGCCCTCCCGGAGCCCTGTCTCCTCCATCATATCGTAAACCGAGGCGATGATCTCGCTCATGGTGTATTCGGAAACGTCATACTCCCGCCCGCCGTAGTTCTTTTGAACGATGAACGGAAGGCCGAGCGCGGACTGGCGGGTATGATGCGTCATGGAATAGCTGATAAGCCCGACGCCGAGCTCCGCGGCGATCTGCTCCATGATCGCCGTTTTGCCGATGCCCGGAGGGCCCATCAGGAATACCGGCCTCTGCTTTTCGATCGGAATAGCGTACCCGCCGAATCCATCCTTCGTGAAATACGCCGTCATGGCGTTTTTGATCTGTTCTTTTGCTTCTTTGATGTTCATTAGACTATCCTCTGTCGCTCAGTGCTGTTCCTTCCATTCAAGCAGCAGCGCCTTGCACTTTTCCGCGCCGACCTGCAGAGCGGGAACGAAATAATCGGTATCGAAGTTCTTCGCCGTGACCTTTTTCTCGTCGATATAGAACCGGAGCGCTTCGTCGTTGTCGTCCCGGAAGATCAGCGGCAGGAGCTTTTTGCGCTGGGAAAAACTGTATTTTTTGTATCCTGCGACAATCACTTCATCCTTGAACCGATCTCTTTCCGAAAGGAAGATATAACCCGCTTGAGGGCCAAGCTTAAGCGAGTTGAAAACGGAAACGCTTATCGCGGGAGCGTTCTCGAGTTTCAAGCCCGAGCAGCCTCGGAACGTCTCCCTGTCTATGCTCGTCACGCTCTCCGGGATCACGACGCTCGCAAGGCTTGAGCAGCCATTGAACGCCGAAGCGCCTATGCTCGTCACGCCTTCCGGGATCACGACGCTTGTAAGGCTTGAGCAGCCCGCAAACGCCCCCTCGCCTATGCTCGTCACGCCCTCCGGGATCACGACGCTTGTAAGGCTTGAGCAGCCCTCGAACGCCCGATAGTTTATGCTCGTCACGCCCTTCGGGATCACGACGCTTGTTAGGCTTGAGCAGCCCGCAAACGCCTTCCAGCCTATGCACGTCACGCCCTTCGGGATCACGACGCTCGCAAGGCCCTTGCATCCCCAGAACGCCTCATTGCCTATGCTCTTCACGCTCTCCGGGATCACGATGCTCGCAAGGCTTGAGCAGCCACTGAACGCCGAATCGCCTATGCTCGTCACGCTCTCCGGGATCACGATGCTCGCAAGGCTTGAGCAGCCACTGAACGCCGAAGCGCCTATGCTCGTCACGCTCTCCGGGATCACGACGCTTGTAAGGCTTGAGCATCCCTCGAACGCCGAATGGCCTATGCTCGTCACGCCATCCGGGATCACGACGCTCGCAAGGCCCTTGCAGCCCTCGAACGCCCGATAGTTTATGCTCGTCACGCCCTCCGGGATCACGACGCTTCTAAGGCCTATGCAGCCACGGAACGCCCAATCGCCTATGCTCGTCACGCTCTCCGGGATCACGACGCTCGCAAGGCTTGAGCAGTTAAAGAACACCGAATCGCTTATGCTCGTCACGCTCGCCGGGATCACGACGCTTGTAAGGCTTGAGCAGCCATTGAACGCGTCAGTGCCTATGCTCGTCACGCCCTCCGGGATCACGACGCTTGTTAGGCTTGAGCATCCCCAGAACGCCTTATCGCCTATGCTCGTCACGCCCTCCGGGATCACGACGCTCGCAAGGCTTGAGCATTCCCAGAACGCCGAAGCGCCTATGCTCGTCACGCCCTCCGGGATCACGACATCCCCGCCTTTTCCGTAGTAATCGTGAAGCGCGTTTTGGATAATAACAAAACCGTTTGCGTCCGCAAGGCCCTTGCAGCCCTCGAACGCCCAATCGCCTATGCTCGTCACGCTCTCCGGGATCACGACACTCGTAAGGCTTGAGCATCCCCAGAACGCCGAAGCGCCTATGCTCGTCACGCTCTCCGGGATCACGACGTCCCCGCCGGAGCCTGTGTATTTCTTCAGCACTCCGTTTTCGATCACAAAATCGTTGATGTTTGACATTGATTTATCTCCTTTCGGTCTTCTTATATTTCATTCTTCCGCAGCACGAGCTTTATCGCCCACGGCGGAACTTCATAGTTATTTATCTCGTTGTCGATAAAGACGAACGCGGCGTCATAGCCGGGCTTCGTTGAAGGAAAAACGCCGAAGCCGTCTGTGAAGTAGATCAGCCCTTTGAGATTGATAAACTCCTTTTCCGCGATCAGCTTGTCCACGTACTGAAACACCGGGCGGAAATCCGTGCCGCCGAGACCGCGGATCTGCATGGTTTTAATGTACCGGTCGAACTCCTCACGGTTCGCTATCTTCGCGTCCTCCTGAATATCGGCGTCGCACTGGATGATATGGACGTTGACCTTTGAAAAGAAGCTCTCGCTCTCCATAAGTATGTTATAGGTCTTCTGCAAAAACTTCTGCACGAGCTCGCCCGAGGTGGAGCCGGAGGTATCTATCGCGATCACGAACTCGCGGATGCGCTTCACGTCCTTGTATTCGAGCGGCTCGATCAGCGGCATTTTATCATAAAGCTTCAAGCCGTAGGTGTAGTAGACGTAATCGAATTCCTCGTCGTTGATCCTCATGACCTCGCCCATGACGGCGAATTTCTTCAGGAAAGCCGCGTAATCGTACTTTTCACGCGTGACCTCCTTCAAGTTCTGCGTCAGCGCGCCGCTTTCGTGGCCGCGCTGCTTGCCGAAGGTCTCCATATCCACCTGCATGCGCTCCGCGATATCCTGCCAGACCTCGGCCATCGCCGCACGGGATGAAGCAACTGACGCTTCGTTTTCGTTGTCTTCCTGCTCATCGCCGCTTCCCGATCCGCCGGAAAGGGAGACGCCGAGCTTTTCTTCCGCCTGGTCCCCGCTCATGTACCAAAGCGAGTGCGTATCGGAGTGGAATAGCTCCGCGATGCTCTTGAGCCTTTCGCGGTCGGCCCACCCGTCGCGCAGGAAGGCATAGATCTTTTCCGCGGTGACAAGCTTCAGCTCACCCTTGATCGCGTTGATGTATTCCGCCTGTTTCCCTTCCGCGCCGGTGCTTACGCAGCGCAGACCGAGCTCGGTTATCGTGTTCTCGACGGCTATGTCGCAGGCGACGTCCCAGTATTCCCGATCGAGGGACGGATCCATATACATGTGCTTGAATACGCAGTGCATGACCATGTGCAGATAGTCCCGCACAGGGACCTCCTGCGCCTTCGCATAGCGTTTCAGAACGAAGCGCGGATCGTAAACGATGTGCTCCCCGTCCGTCATCAGCCCGCCGCAGGCCGCCGGGATGAGCCGGAACTGCCCGAGGGCGAGGTCGAGGAACCGCAGGTTCACGAGCAGCGTGTTCCTGGAAAGATTCATTATGCTTTTTGCAATATCAAGCAGTTTTTCTTTATTGTCGTCCATATAAATTCCTTTTTCTGCCGCTCGCCGGCAACGCCCCGTTCGCGGAGCATGGATTTATCCGCAAGCTATCTGTTCAAAAGCTCCTCGAGCCTTGCAATGTCGTCATCGCCGAAATTCTCCGGCGCGACGAATGCCAGCCTGCAGGCGCGCTCGAAATCGGCGCGGCTGACGTTCGTGATACCCATTTTCAGTATCTCATCCGCAACTCTTTGAATATGCTCATCGGTGAGGCCGTTATAGCCGGCCTCGTCTATTATGCCGAGCATCCACGGTTCAAACGGTCTCACAGCGTATCCTCCTCTTCCGCGTGCGCGGCAACGGCGTCCTTCAGCATCTTCGTGTATTTTTCCACGGCGTGCGCAGGAGAAACGAGCTTTATCCTTCCGAAGAACTGGAATATCCATGCGTAGAAGGTCGGGCTGAGGCTGACCTCGGCGGTGAGGAGGAATGTCGAATCGTCGACGCGCTTTGTCTTCGCGTCCTCGCCGAAATGATCCAGCACGGAGTTCATGGCGGCTTTGTTGCACAGAAGCTCGACCCGTGTGCGCTCCGCGTCATAAAGATTGAAGGCCTTCTCCGCGAACTCGGCAATGCTGTACTCCTTCGGCTTCGGCACGGCGGGCTCGTCCAAAACAGTGGGCGTTTTCAAAATGCGGTCCACGCGGAAGGTTGCGACCTTGCCGTGTTTATCCGACCAACCCACCATATAATAGCAGTTGCCGTTCCAAGTGAGCGTATACGGGCTGAAAACGTAGGGCATGCCGCCGTTTTTCAGCTCGCGCCTCTTTGCCGCAGAGAACTCAAAATAGAGGAAGGATATCTTCCTCTTTTCATTTATGGCTTCGTTTATCGCGTCGACAAAATAATAGATGTGCTCGTTGTGCGGCTTTATCCTTTCGGAAATGGTGATATTCCTTTTAAGGCTCGCCGCGGTGTTCTTATCGGTAAGCTTAAGGAGTTTGCCCGCAAGCACCTTGCTCTTTTTTTCGGTTATGAACTTTGACGATTCGACCGCGTCGATCAAAAGCTTCAGCTCGGGAAGCTCGAAGAGGCGGTCGGATATGAAGTATTTATTCTGAGATGATTTGATCGTTTCAATGCCGTAACCCGCCGAAACGAGCGCGGCGATGTCGTTCTGTATGGTGATCCTGTAGGACTCCATACCCCAGCGCTCCTTCAAAAGCCTTTCGAGCTGGGCCGTGGTAATGGGGTGCTCCGGGCTCGATTCGTCCCTCAATAGTTCCAAAAGCCGCAGGAGCCGCAGCTTGCCGTCGTTTTTCATGTTTCGACCTCCTTTATTGCCGTCTTAACAGAATATTTCTGACTTTTTCCGATGAGTCGCAGTCATAGTCATCGAAGTCTATGTCGACGGTCTCGTAAGTTTCGGGTTCTATGCTTGCATCTCCGAAATCCGCGCGGCGTTCCTTCCCGCCAGAAAGCCGTATCATTTCAACATTCAGCATGGACTCTGCGTGGTCATAGCACCCCGCGATGATCTCGCCGTTTGATTCGGCCTCGATCTGTTTTTTGTTCTTCTTCAAAAAGTCGATCAGCTGCGCGTCATAGGTGCCATCCAAAAACCTTATGCAGCTGTTTACAAAACCTCCCGTGAATGCGGAGTACGGATCATCGAAGAGATCATAATAGGAGTCCCGGCTTTCCCGGGCACAAAACATTGTATCATAATAGTACATATATATCAAGCCCGTTTCCGATAAAAACCCGCCTCCGCAGGCGCATTTTTGCGACAGGAAGGATTATTCTTCCGGGGAGCTTCCGCCTATTTTCCTGCAATCATTGACAAGCGCCCGGTTTCATGCTATAATTCCCTTATGATCTAATATATAAGGAGCTTCATATGCCCAATATGAACACGCCTCTGCCCGGGATAACTCCCGGGAACCGTCCAAAAGTGCTTTTCCTCGGGAACGGTATCAACCTCTGTTGGAACGGCACAAAATGGTCCGATATCATTTCCGGGTATGCGTCTGAAAGCGGCATAGAATATGATAAGGCTGTATTTGATAAGCTTCCCGCTACTCTGCAGATAGTAGCCGCAACGGGCGATCACATAAACAGCAATATGAGCAGCATGGCAGAAACGCTCCTTTCTGCGGAACTGTGTGATGAGCACAGATCGTTTCTTGGCGAAGTGCTTGCCCTTCCTTTCGATCAGATCATTACTACCAACTACACATACGAGCTTGAAAAAACCATGGAGCCGCGTTATTCCCGCGGAACAAGCAGGTTCAGCACGTTCTATTCCGTAGATAAGATCAGCAGAAGCAACGACCTTATGCTGCACCGATTCACAAAGCTTCCTTATGCGGGAGCCGACAAATACGTTTGGCATATCCACGGTATTGCGTATAAACCGAGCTCGATCATCATCGGCCATTATTACTATGGAAAGCTCGTATCGCAGATCCAGAGCTACGTGGGAAAGATGATGAGCCGATACAAAACAGCGGAAACTACTTCCGAAGAATACAAGCCTTTGAGTTGGATCGACTACTTCATGCTCGGTGACGTATATATGCTCGGCTTTGGTCTCGACCCCGCAGAGTTTGACGTCTGGTGGCTCGCATGCTGCAAAAAGCGCAATTCCCCAAACAGCAAGATCTGTTATTACAGTAAAGAGACCGCGCGGGAACAGGAGCTCCTTCTTAACGCTTATGGGCTGAAGAAGGTGAGCATCGAAGCGGACGGTTATCTGGAGTTTTACCGTAAGGCTTTGGAAAAGATCAAAACAGAGTTATAAAACGAGGGCCAACTGCCCGATGAAAACGGAGTCTATATGCTTAAAATCTTTGTTACAGGCGATAACCACATAGGCCTTAAATACGCCAGCCACGAGAAGGCTCAGGCGCTTGCTGCGAAGCGTATGGAGGCTTTCCCCGCGATGGTCGATGCGGCAAATCGCGAGGGCTGCGAGCTCTTCGTAATTACCGGCGACCTGTTCGAGAACACCCGCGTACCGAAAAAGGACGTTGTAAGCATTGTGGAAACGCTTGCCAGGTTCAGGGGAACGGCAGCGGTCCTGCCCGGGAATCACGACTTTTACGATCCCGAAGCGAAGGTCTGGCAGTATTTCACCGAGGCCATAAAGCAGTACGACAATATCATGCTGCTGACGGAGTATCGCCCCTACCGCGTCAATGCCGGCGAGTACGAGGCGACGCTGTTCCCCGCCCTCTGCACGAGCCTGCATTCCGCGCCGGGCGAAAACAACCTCGGCTGGATAAAGGAAGCGGACGTCGCTTCTGAACCCGGATATCACATAGGCGTTGCTCATGGAGCGGTTGCCGGCGAGACTATAGATAACGAGGGCGCATACTTCCTTATGAAAAGGGAGGAGCTCGAAGCAATACCCATGGACGTGTGGCTCATCGGGCATACGCACGTCCCGTTTCCGAAGTCGCTTACCGACGATCTCGCACCAACCGACAGGATACTGAACGCGGGGACACACGTTCAGACAGACGTTAACTGCAATACAGAAGGGCTTTGCTTCATCGTGGGAATTAACGAAGACCGCACTGTATGCGCAAAGCGATTCGTTTCGGGCAATATACGTTTTTACAGGAAGAGCATATCTCTTCGCGCGGGCGAAGCAATCGAGCAGATCGAGCGCGAGCTCGCCGGGCTGCCCGAGGGCAGCGCAGTCGATTTTATACTTGAGGGAGCCGTGACCGCGGAAGAATACGAGGCTCTGCCGGAAGCTGTTGAAAGGCTGCTTTCCCGTTTTACCGAGGGCACGTACAGCATCAGCGCGGTTTCAAAGCTCATTTCAGAGGAGCTGATAGACGCAGAATTTCCCGAGACTTCGTTCCCGGCCATGCTTTTGAAGGCGCTCCTCGGTGAGCCGAAGGAGGCGCAGCTTACATACGAGCTGTTAAAATCGCTGAAGGAGGGCATATAAATGAAGCTGAAGAGTATCTCATGCGATCAGTTTGCCGGTATACGCGACAGGAGCGTCGAATTCGGCGACGGCGTGAACGTTGTGGTCGGCGCGAATGAAAGCGGCAAAAGCACGCTCGTGGGGCTTATATCACGAACCCTCTTTCAGAACGTCAAGCTTGACAAGCGTTCGAACAAGGACTTTATCGAAAAGTATTTCCCCTCCGCAAAGCGCGGGGTTTCGCGCGCAGGCGACTCGGTTGACGGAAAGCTGCGTTTTGAATCAGACGGCAGGAGCTATACCGTTTCAAAGGAGTGGGGCGCAGATCCTCGCTGCTCGCTCTCGACCGAGGATGGGATAATAAAAGATCAGGATTCCGTGAACGAGGCTCTGAAAGAGGCCTTGAAATACGGCGAGGGCGTTTATAAGGAGCTGCTGCTCTCCCCTCAGCGCGGCACTGACGACGCGCTTAAAACGCTCCTCGATTCGCCTGACGAGCTTGACGCAAAGCAGGATATTCTGAATGCCGCTTCCCTCGCTTTCCTTGAAACGGGCGGCGTAACGACCGACGCGATAGAGGAAGCCATTGATAAAAAGATCTCCGAGCTTTCTGGTAAGCATTGGGACCTTGAAAGAGGCGTGCCGGTAAAGAAGCTTGGCGGCCGCTGGGCAAAGGAGCTCGGCAAGCTTCACGAGGCGTATTATGCGCTTGAAGACGCGAAAGCGGTCATTGCCGAGAGGGACCGCCTTGAACGAGAGGCTGACAGGACCGCCGAGGCGTTTTCAAGGAATGACGAGGCAGCGCGAAAGGCCGAGAAGGAATACAACGATCTTAACGAATTCGCAAGCCGGCTCACGCTGATGGGCGAGCGAAAGAAAGCGGTTTCCCGCCTCGAAAGCGATCTTGACAAATTCAACCTCGCCATAAACGAATGGCCTCAGCTCGAAGCAGAGCTTATAAAGGCGCGTGCTCTGAAGGATGAAAAGGAACGCCGAGAACTTAAGGATAAATACGACAAAGCGGTGCTGATAAACGCCGAGATCTCCGATGCGGAGACCGTTATCAATTCTACACTCTGTCCGGATCCGGCGGAGCTCAGTGCTGTTCGCGCATCGGAAAAGCGTATCGCCGCGCTTGAAAGCAAGCTCTGCGGTATGAACGTCTCGGCTGCGATCCGCATGTTTGGAGGGAATACCGTTGAAGTACGTTCGCTGCGGACCGGCGAGCTTCTGGACCTATCCGGAGATGAAGTCAGTATCACCGAGGCTGTGAACGTGACCGTCCCCGGAGTGATGGAGATGCGTCTTGCTCCTGCGGACGTCGATTCAGTCAGTATCGAAGCCGATATTACCAAGGAGCGCGACAGCCTCAATGCAGCATACGGGAAATACTCCGTAAGCAGCATAGAGGAAATGGACGCATTGAGGAGCCGAGTCAATACCGCGAGATCGAATGCCGATACCGCACGCATACGCCTTTCCGCGATCCTCGGAAAGAACACGTTCGCGGAGATCCGGAGCGCAGAATCAGACGATGTTCCCGTTCGCGGGGCGGATGAGATCGAAAAGGACATAGTTTCCCTCTGCGGGAAAGACGACGTCTCACGCTTCATAACCGAGAGGGAGACCAGGCTTGACGGCTATACGAAGGAATACGGCAGCATTTCCGATCTGAAGGCAAAGGCCTTCGATACCGCGTCGGAGCTTGAAAAGGCAAGAAGGGCAGCCGAGGAAAGCGCGGATATCCCCGATGAATTAAAGGAAATCAAGGATCCCGAATCCAAGCTTGCCTATCTGAAGAACGCAATGGAGTTCCGGCGAGGCGAGCGTGAGAATGCGCTTAAGGACAAGACTGCCGCCGAAAGCAGGCTTTATACCCTGATAGAGAATACCGAAGGCGATCCCGCAGACGAGCTTGAAACGGCCCGGCGTGACTTCGATGAGAAGAAGCGCCTGCTCGATCACTGGCTCAATATCAAGCGCGTATTCGAAGAGCAGAAAAAAGGCGTCAGGAACGAGCCCATGCGCGATATAGCCGAGAGCCTTTCCGGATACCTTAACATCATTTCGGGCGGCAGCATAGCGTCGGTTTTCCCCGATCCCTCAAAGCTCGGCATGAATATTTACAGCCGCGACCGTGCAATGGATCACGGCAAGCTCTCGGAGGGCACGAAGGAGACCGTTTCGCTCGCTTTCCGCCTTGCCGTGCTCGATCATCTTTTCCCGGATGGCGGAGGTATTATGGTGCTCGATGACCCGTTGACCGATATGGATAAAACGCGCGCTGAGCGCTCCTGCGAGATAATAAAGGAGTGCGCGAAACGGCACCAGGTCATATTCCTCACCTGCCGCGATGAGTACTCCGAAATGCTCGGCGGGAAGAGGATAGATCTCTGATGCAAATACTGATATAGTTAAAGCCCCGGGAAATCCCCCGGGGCTTTGTAAGTATTATTGTTTTATCAGTCTCTTTTCGCTCCCGCAGAAGACTATCTCCGGCATCAGCGGGCAGCCTCCCATGCATAGCGCGCGCTTTTCGCAGCCCGGGCAGGCGCCGCGCATCCTATCGCGGAACGCCTCGAACGGTGCGCTGTTCCAGGCGTCCTCGATGGAAACACCGTCGCCGAGCTGCACCTCATAGCGCTTCTGCTGATCGAACGAGCAGGGCACCATCACCATATCCGCTCCGATGTAGCAGCTGTAGCGCCCGCCCTCGCAGGTATCGAGTGATTCCGGCAGCACGTTTTTGCAGAAATTGATCGCGCCAGGGACGTTGCAGGAATCCATGCCGACCTTAAACGGATGGCGCGCGTCGATCTCGCCGAAAAACTCCGCAACGCGCGGGTCCGCAAAATCGAGCATGTTCTGCTTCGTGCCCTGACCTGCGGGCTTATGCAGCAGGAAAATCACGGCGTTTATGCCCTTCGGGAAATCGTTGTTCTTGAGCCTTTCGATCGCCTCGTCGATGCTGTTTTTGCCGAGGACGTAGTGGATGTTCGTCTTCACGCCCGCTTCGAGCAGCAGCCGGATCGCTTTAAGGGTGTACTCGCTCCGATACCAGCTCACGGCGACGGCGCCGCAGTATTTTTTGCAGATCGCCGCAAGCTCCGCCGTCATGCCGTAGCCGGAGGTGGTGAAGTTGGGCACAAGGATATTCTCCCGGCTGATCGCGAGGAGCTCCTCGAAATGCTCGTGCTGATCGGGGTCTCCCCTGCCGCCAAGGGCAAGCTGATTGCAGCGGCCGCGGCACTGCTCGGCGATCCATCGGAAGTTTTCGACGGTCATGTTCGGCTGCTCGACTAAAAGGCCGCTCTGGTAGCAGCCGATGCCCGCCTTCGCGCACAGCCCGGTCTTGCCGTGGATGCAGTGCCCCATCACGCCCACGTCGATAAGGTGCGGGAAAGACGCCATGAAGGGGTCTATGCCCGTGTCATGCCCGTTTTCATCGAGTACGCCCGTGCGGACGTACACGCCGGTCTCCGTGTCGAACGCCGAGCGGAAGCTGTATTTTTTGTCGTTGATAATGTAGCGCATTTCAGCAGAGGACGAACTCCGCATATGAATCCGCTGTTCCGTTTTCAAGGTCGATCTCGCTATGCTCTATACCCTCGCAAGCATCCGGTCCATAGTCGCTGCACAGGCGCTTTGCCAGTGCAAGCAGATCCGCCTTTCCGCCGTTCCAAGCGTACCGTATTTCGGAAAATTCGCAGCCGAAGCTCTCTCCCTGACGCTCGGATGAAGGCGTGCGGATATAAGCAAGCATTTCTTCAAGCGCCTTCTCCTGCTCATCGCCGGAGGTCGTGTTCACAATCTCTGCCATCCGGCACAGCTCCTCATCGCTGTCGGCGATCAGATCTGCATACTCGCCCCATGCGTAATACTCACGGTCAACGGTGATCTTTGCAATATCGCCGACGAAGGAAATGCGCGAAGCTGCAAGCTCTATAAATTTTTGCTTCTTGGCCTCGATCGACGCCAGTATGCTTCCCGGCGGGCAAGCTTCGTCTTCGCTCTCATCGCCCCATTCTTCCTCGTCCTCATCTTCCTCATTCTCCTCATCGTCCCAAGCCTCATCGAATTGCTCCGGTTCGGAATCCTCATCGCAAGGAGACCATTCAGTGCCCCATTCATAATCTTCGTCCTCTTCTTCATCAAAAGGAATAAATACGGCGTGCATAATAGCCCTTGCCAGTTTTTCAACGTTATCGATCTTAAGAGGATGACCGTTTCTGCGTTCCTCTTCATTTGCATTTAAAAGGCCGGCAAGATCTTTCGTAAAGGCGCACTCGCTGACTTCGGTTCCATCGTTACAAAACTCATAAGGGTCCGCGTGAAAGCTGACCTCATTACCGCGCTTATCCACGATCCTTACGGTAACGGTAAAGCTCGAGCTCGATGAATTGGTCACAAAATCCGTTCTGATCTTCATATTGGTTTCCTCCCTGCCGCTTATGCGAAATGTGTTTTTGCTCGGTCATCCCGTGCACTCAACAATTGTAGCATATTTATACATTAATTTCAATCGGCATTCCATCAAAAAACCGCCTCCGCAGGCGCATTTTTGCGACAGCAGAGGCGGGATCGGTTAATAATTTGCAAACTCAACGGGAGGCGTCGAACGCTGTGCGGGTTATCGGGTCGTAGCCCGTGCCCGATTCCTTTATGAGCTCCGTCAGCTTATAGGGAGGGAGCTCGATCCCGTATTCATCCCTTAAAAGGTTCTCGAGGTCTGCTATAAGTATGCTCCCATGTCCGCGGACTATCGAGCGCAGGAAAGCGGGCAGCGACGGACGCTCTCCGCTTGAGCAAAAGAGCTTAACGCCGCCCATTCGCTGATACGGGAAGCCCTCTTCTCCGCTTGCAAGCACGGAGGAAAGGAAGTATTCTCCCAAGCCCGAATGAACTAGGGGCGAATCGAACCCGGAGCCTAAAAGGCTCTTTACCGTGAAATACTCGCCCCTCCCTGCGTGATCGCGCACGGATCGGCAGAAGTCGTCAAGGTCTTCTTTGGTGACGCCCATCTCGTTCAGCTTCCCGATGCCGATGAAACGGTTAGGCTCGTACTCGGTTATCGTACGCAGGTCTTCCAACGCGTAGACCTCCTGACTGAAAGTCGGGAAACGCCCGAATCTTTCCCACTCTCCCGTCAGGTCGGTAATCTCGTTTTCGGTAAGCACAGCGCGGAAATATTCGCGGGCGTTGGAATAGCTGTTCACGATCACGTAGCCCGAATAGACTGCGAACCCGAGTTCCTTGAGATTATAGGCGTTGATCTCCTCCGGCGATTCTTCGGGGAACTCGCGCCGGAATATGCTCTTTATCTCCGCTATCGTATAGGAATCATTCGAAAGCAGTTCTTTCATTCGGCTCAAAACGTACGGCGGCATACGGACCGCGTCGAACGTGAACAGCCCGTTATGATAATACCTGTCAAATTCCTTCAGATAATACGCCTTTATGACCTCGGCCTTCATGCCGTAAAGCTCTTCATACAGACCGCAAAGCGTATCGGCTTCTATCGGCGCATTCTCGACGAGGAGCTCGCGCATCTGTTCGGTGCGCGACGCGCTGCCGACCGAGAGCATGGGCATCCTGCCGAAGCTGAGTCCCCGGATCCTTCCGGCAGCCGTCTTTTTGAGCAGATTGTGCAGCTCGTATTCATCGCGGATATCGAATTCGCGCATCAGCTCCGGTTCGCTTCTTAAGAGCATGAGCGCGGAAATATCAAGGCCTTCGTATTGCTCGAGATCGAGCTCGCTCCACAGGCGGTCGATATCCTTGCTCTCGATATCGTAAGCGCGGAAGCTCCTGCCGTTCTTCCACAGGATGTAATCCGCGATCTGGAGATGGTTCTCGACCGTGTTCGTTTCAGGAAGGAAAAGCCTTTCATCGGTTATTCCAAGCTCGGCCATTGCCGCGTTGAAGCTTCCCGCCAGATCGTCTATGTGCGTGTCCTCCTTGCAGCGGCTCTTAATGAATCTTTTAACGAGCTCGGGCCTGACCTTTTCGACCCTGACGCCATCAAGCATCACGCTGTTCTTAAAGACCGCCCGCTCGATATTGCGCCTGTCCTCTTCTTTGATGTTCTCGTCTTCAAGCGCTTCCGAAAGGGGTCTGCGCTCCGCAGCTTTCGTTCCTGCGGCTAAGTCAAGATAATTGAAAACGTATTCCGGCTCGCCGAACGCGATATTGAGATCCTCGTACGAGAAGGAGTAATTCCCGAACATATAAAGATACCTGTCCTCGCGGAGCCTCGGAAGCTGTTTAAGAGCTTTGTTGAGTATCTGGCGAACGCGCTCACGCGTGACCCCCCCGATCCTTTCGCCGATCTGCTCAAGCGTGAGGCCTTCGAGCTTAAGGCTCCAAACGCTTCTCATACGCTCATCTTCTATTTGCTTGACATAATCGGAGATCGAAGGATAGATCCGGATGATAATTCCGTCTTCAATTGCGACAGCGCCGTCCGCCTTTAGAGAATCAACTGCCTTGTCCGCCAGATCCGTGCCCTGCAGGTGCTTCGGCAGCAGAGTCGTCAGTTCATCGACATCAAGCTTATCCTGATGTGCTTCTACCAAGTTCAATAACAAATTGCGCAAATGATCGAACAGTTCTGTCTGTTCGTAAAGACGTATGACCGCGCCTCCAATGCCGGTACCCGGCTCTTTTATTAAGCATTTGCGGATCATTGAGCTCCATTCCGACGGAACGCATCCGTATGCGGTGAACAGCTCGGATGCGAGCGCGGAGCATTCCTCCTGACGTTCCCGTTCCTCCTGCTCCGCCTCCAGCCGCTTTTCCAGTTTCTCTTTCGGATCAAAATCTTTTAAAACATTAAGGATCTCATCCGCAGAACTCGCGCCGAGGTTTTTGATCGACAGCAGCTCGTCCCTGCTCAGCTTTTCAAGATCGGAAACGACAGTGATACCGCTTCGTTTAAGGCAATTATATGAGCGCACGGAAAGCCCCAGCTCTTCGATATAGACCGGGCGGCCCAGCTCATTGCATTCAGCCTGAGCGTTCGAGGTGAAAGGGGCATCGGGTATGTCTTTGCTGCCATCTCCGTCATCACCGGGTGCTTCGGAGATCCTTTTTGCTATCGCGCCGGCTATATCATTCAGAGAGCCAAGGCCCATGCCGCCGATCGCAAGCAGCCTACCAAGCTTTATCGAAAGGAGCTCCTTTACGTACCTTATTCCAATACCCGCAATGCGTTTTTCGGACCTGACAGGAAGATCAAGCACCGTGGTCTCGTCATCCCCGCATACATCAGGTGAAACGTTAAGCAGATCGGAAAGCGTCGCCTCCGTATTCCTGATATCATCTTTTGTTATTATTTCTGTCTTGTTTGTACGGTTCATCATTTATTGTTCTCCATTCCCGTAATAATCAAAGGAACATCGCCATATAGAGCGGCAGATGCCATACCCCTTCCTTCTCCATGACGTCCTTGGTATAGAGGATATAGGAAGTGCCAAGCTTTCCCGAAAACTTTTTTCTGAACTTATCGAGTGAGGAATGCTTACGGTAATTTGCGGATTTTACTTCCACGGGGGAGATCTTTTTATTTTCCGTGATCAGAAAATCGATCTCCATATGGTTTTCCCTGTTCGCGGAATCGCTGCGCGAATAATAGTAGAGCTTATGTCCGCTGCGTCTCAGCATCTGCGCTACGATATTCTCCATAAGCATGCCTTCGTTGATATTGAGCTTATCGAACAGTATCGCCCTATAAAGCTCGTTTTCCGTAAAGGATCGGTCCATAAAAGTGTGCGTGACAAGCAGGCCGGTATCGGCCATATAGCATTTTTGCATTGAATAGTCCGCACTGAGCGCAAGGCCTACGTTGGGATCGGTGGAGTTATAGCAAGTATTGACGACCATTGCCTCATTGAGCCATATGAACGAATCCTCGTACGTTCTGAAACGCGCGTCTTTATCCAAGGAGGCCAGCTTATACTTTTTCTCCTTCTTTGACAATTGCCCCGGGATACCGTCGAAGACTGCGTACACCTTTTCTTCGTATCCTGCGGCGAACTTGGAGATATCCTCTCTGTACAGCTTGAGGATCCTTCGCTTTGCTTCATCCGCAGCTGCGAAGTTTTTCCCGCCTATATACGCAGTAACGGCTTGCGGCATACCGCCGACGAGCATATACTGCCGAAAGTCGTTCATTATTTTGCGGTGGAGCGTTTGCCCTAGCGGTTTCTTTTCCTCAAAGCATCGCTGTATCAGCGGGACAGTTGCTTCGTCCCCCAAGGCCCAAAGGAATTCTTCAAAATCAAGAGGAAATATCTCGATATGTTCCTCCTCCGAAGGAATAATGATATCCTCCGTATTCTTCTTCAGCCGAATAAGCGAACCCGTTTCCAGATAATCATAGCGTCCGTCCTTAACAAGATACTTGATCAATTGACGGGCTCGCGGAAATTGCTGCACTTCATCAAATACTATCAACGAATCTCTCTTATAAAGGACCGTGGAATAAAACGCTGCAAGCTTGGCGAAGAACAGATCAAGATCCGCACTGTCATACACAAAGAGATCAAGAATATCCTTCGGGGCGTTACCGAAATCAATAATGATATGGCTTCTGTATTCCTGCTTTGCAAAGAGCTCGGAAATGTAGCTCTTGCCGACACGCCGCGCACCGTCTATCAAAAGCGCAGTCTGGCCGTTGCTTCGACGCTTCCAATTTACAAGTTCATCATAGATTTTCCTCTTTAACATAGCTGTACCTCTCTGATAATTTACCCGTTGTTGCAGTTGATTATACCATCTGTTTCACGAAAATGCAAGTTTTCTTTAGCGCAAGCATCACGAAAGTGCATGTTTTCTTACTACAATTATGCACGAAAATACAGATTTTATCTTTTTGCCGTTATTGTGCAATATTGAACGATCCTATCAAAGATGAGCCGGACGCTCTTGTCCGGCTCATCTTGATTTGTTATTCAAGTACAATTTCTCTGATAACCAACTCCTCGGCTCTCGCCCGGCAGGAGTTCATCCGCCGGATCCATTCGAGTTGGTCGCGGGCCTTGATCTCTTCGGTCACGCCTTCGGCTTGGGCGAGCTGGAAGGTAATGAAATCAATCTGCTCATTTGCCTCGCGGTCGATATCGATGAGATGTTGCATCAGAGTGTTCTCCATCAGCATCAGCGCGAAGGTATCGGGTTGATGCTCCCTAAGATACTTCTTCCGCATCCGTCCGAAGCGGCCAATATCATTGGTCAGCTGGGGCGGGAGTTCGAGATCGGGGTAGTAATAGTCGCCGTGTTTAGTGTAAGTGATGTCCATGATTGTATCCTCCTTATGATTCAATGAATTCTTTAATGGGTTCCTGCGTTGCTTCCAGTAGGCTGACAAAAAATCCTGCAACGAAAGGAACGGCGATCAGCAAACCGCCGATTGTCAACAGCTGAAGCATAAGCTCCTTTGAGCCGCAGCCAATTATCAGCAGTAACAGGTCGTACATGAGCAGCAACCCTCCGCCTATCGCGAGAACGAACGCCGCTGCGCCTGCCGCAAGTCTGAATACGAGCTTCAGTATCGTCAACAGCAGACATACCGGAACAAGCAGTATTTTGAAAACGATGCGCATAGTCATATCCTCCAAATGCTTTCTGAGAACATAATAGCAGACCTAATTCGTTTTGACGAATGTGCGAAGTGTTTTCAAAAAGAAAATCGAGACAAACTAATTGCTCATCTCGATTTCTCTTTGCCTTTTCTGTGCCTTAATTCTTATTTCTTTGTGTATCCTTATCAGGAACGCTCCACAAAAGCATTTTTACTTCTGTGTGGCCGTTTGTTTTACCCGCTTGAAGACGAATGGACAATGGTTTTTGAATTATCCCTTATCCGCTCCGCCTTTGCGCCGGGCGGCTGTTTTTTGTTTGTTTTCGTTTTGCCCCGAGGGACTTAAATAACCTTAATGGTGAACTGCGGACAGGCTCTTGCGCAATAACCGCAGAGTGCACATTTTGATTGATCGACAACAGCGCGGCCGTTTTCAATTCTCAAAGCATGGTTATGACATGCAGCAACACACGTTCCGCAGCCTTCGCACCATTCCTGAATCAGCAGCGTGCGGCGCACCTTTGCAAGCTCGGCCGAGAGTTTTTCATCCGGCTTTTCGCCGCTGAACCGACGGCAATTATATTCAACTTCATTCACGCTCTGCATTCCGATCGCAATTGTGTCAATGCAGTCGTCAAGGTTAAGAATATAATCCAATGCCGCCTCACGTTCGGCAATAAGATGTCCGCCGCCGAGAGGTTTCATTGCAATGATGCCCTGTCCCTGTGCATGTGCGGCGCGAATTTTTGCGAGCATTTCATCGGCCGTGCCGTCTGCAATGCCAAAACCGCGTTTGTTTATAAGCGGAAACAAAACCTGAAGCTCCGGATGCCTCAATGCGCCGTCCATACACGCAATATAATGTGTGGACAATCCGACAGCGCGAATGTAGCCCTTGTTGCGCATTTCAATATAGTATTCCAATGCTTCTCTGTGCCCGCGTATTGTATGTATACTCTCCTGTTCGTGCATCAGAAAAACATCGATATAATCCCTGCCGATTCCCTCAAGTGCCTTTCGGAGGCTTGCCTCCGCGCCCGCTCTGTCGTAGGCATAGCTTTTTGAGCAAACAACAAGATCCGGCTTCAGCCTCACTGCCTCACGCAGGTGCGGATACGTGCCGTAAATCTCCGCCGTGTCAACAAAATTAACGCCGTGTGAAAAGGCGCATTCAAAAAGCGCCGCTCCCTGTGCCGGCGTTAAATTCCGCTGAAACGGCCCCATTGTGAGCGAACCGAAACAAAGTTTTGAAACATTGATTCCTGTTCTGCCGAGTTCATGATAGATCACAGCGTGTCGTCCCCGTTGTATTGTTCAACATAGGTGCGCACAAGCTCTTCAATCAGCTCGTCGCGCTCAAACATGCGGATGAGATACCGCGCATTGTTATAGCTCGTGATATATGTCGGGTCGCCGGAAATGAGGTAGCCGACAATTTGGCTCACCGGGTCATAGCCCTTCTCGCGCATTGAATAATAAACTTTCATCAATACTTCATGCGGAGTTTCCTTTTCGCCCACACGGCTGAATGTAATCGTGTTGCCCGAATCGGCAACGATCTTGTTCTTTTCGTTCATTCTGCATTGCCTCCATTGCCTGTGTGATGATATATGACTATTCTATCACATTTGCAGCAGATTCACAACCCCATTAAGAAAAGAAATCATAAGCACCCTGTTGATTCCTTCATTGCAAATAAGGGTACAAATTTGACGTTCTTTTCTGTGGACAATCGTCATCAGCATTTAGTTAACTTTTTTTATGAATGCCTTCATCAGTTTTTGCAAGCGCTTGCTTGTATCAAGGTTATATATACCAAATTGCGGCCGAACTATTAAGAAAATATGGCCAATCTGTTAACGATATTTGTAAATATTTCGACATTTGCATTTTCGGAGGGGCAAAACCATTGCATTTTTCAAAACACCTCGCTATAATAGTTATCGGAGCAGGAAACGAGGCTCGTTCCCAACTCCTTAAGTAAAGTCAATTAATTTTGACAGAAAGGCTTTAAAAATGAAAAAACACATCATTCATGCTCTCCGCACCCATGCAAAGCGCACACTTGCCGCAGCATTCGCCGCTGCGTTCGCGCTCGGTTCTGCCCTCACTCTTTCGGCTTGCAGCGGCAAGCC
>JABLTO010057901.1_pt1 | contig 20574 bp, 19 predicted proteins | sample 7160091 | NCBI WGS metagenome assembly JABLTO01 (sample SAMN14651225, study PRJNA627086) | human gut metagenome | isolation source: feces | host: Homo sapiens
CGGCTGCAGCAGGGGTCCATCCCCGAAAACACCCCGGCGGCGGTCATTGTATGGAAGACAGCACCGGTCAGGGGCCTCTGCCAGCTGCGTTCGGACCAGATCCAAAAACCGCAGCACATCCTCCGGCACGTTTTTGGCGTGCGGCAGACCGCATGGCACGCCGAAGGACCCGCCCGCCGGCAGCGCAGCGAGTCCCGGATGGAGATCCTTCCATCACGCCGGGGCAAGGAGGACACTCCGGCCCGGCGCTCGTGCTGCCTGCGCAGAACGAAAGCGGCGGAGACCGCCGGGCGGTTGCAAAACCGGCCGGAATGCGATAAAGTATCAGAAAACAGACATGGAGGCGGTAAAATGGAATATCGTCAGCTCGGAAAGACCGGCCTGCTGGTCAGCGAGATCGGCATGGGCTGTGAGGGCTTTGTGGACAAGCCCTATGCGCAGGTGGAGAAGCTGGTGGACGCCATGGAGGCGGGCGGGGTCAACTGCATCGACCTGTACACCCCCGATCCGGAGTTCCGCTCCAACCTGGGCCGGGCCCTGCGGGGGCGGCGGGAGAAGTTCGTCCTCCAGGCCCACCTGTGCACCATCTGGAAGGACGGGCAGTACAAGCGTACCCGGGATCTGGCGGAGGTGAAGGAGGGCTTCACCGACCAGCTCCGGCGGCTGGAGACGGACAATGCGGAGATCGGCATGATCCACTATGTGGACTCCCTGGCCGACTGGGAGACGGTGCGCACCGGCGGCGTCCTGGACTACGCCAGAGAGCTGAAGGCCCAGGGCGTGATCCGGGCCATCGGCCTCTCCAGCCACAACCCGGAGGTGGCCCTGGCGGCGGTGAACAGCGGTGCCATCGAGGTGCTGATGTTCAGCATCAACCCCTGCTACGACCTCCAGCCCGCGGGGGAGGACGTGGAGCAGCTGTGGAACGAGAAGAACTACGAACAGCCCCTGGTGAACATGGACCCCCAGCGACAGGCGCTGTACGAGACCTGCCAGCGGCTGGGGGTGGGCATCACGGTGATGAAGGCCTTCGGCGGCGGGGACCTGCTCAGCGCGGAGCTCTCTCCGGCTGGGAAGGCCCTGACGCTCTGTCAGTGCCTCCACTACGCCCTGACCCGGCCCGGCGTGGCCTCCGTCATGTCCGGCGCCCGGAATCTGGAGGAGCTGAAGGCCAGCATCGCCTATGAGACGGCGACGGAAGAGGAGCGGGACTATGCCGCCGCGTTTGCCGCCCTGCCCAAGATCAGCTGGGTGGGCCACTGCATGTACTGCGGACACTGCGCCCCCTGCCCTGTGGGCATCGACGTGGCCGGCGTCACAAAGTTCCTGAATCTGGCCCGGGCCCAGGGGGAGCTGCCGGAGACGGTCCGGGAGCACTACGCCGTGCTGCCCCACCACGGCGGGGAGTGCATCTCCTGCGGGGCGTGTGAGAAGCGGTGCCCCTTCGGCGTCCCGGTGATGGAGAATATGCGCCGGGCCGCAGAGGTGTTCGGAAACTGAGCCTGGGAGGCCGGCGGATAAGGAGCGGCATCCCGGGATCCTTTGAATGGATGACCAGAGGAGACCCCATCCGTTGAGATGGGAAAAGGCCCTGGGACCATTACGGTCCCAGGGCCTTCCGCCGGAAGAGACCGCCGGAGGGGCCGGAGATTATCTTTGTGAAGAACGCCCGGCCGGGCCTGAGCCGGCAGGGATCTGCATTTTGGAGAAAGCGGTGCTGCCTTACAGGAACACGGTCAGATCGTTCTCGTTATCCCCATACCGGTACTGGGACTCGGAGAAGTAGCCCTGCAGGAGTTTTACGGAGAGCTCGTCGCCTTCCTCCAGGGGGTTGAAGGGCGCTCCGCCCCAGGTGAAGCGCATCTGTGCCTTCCCGGTCTCCTCGGAGTACTCGGCGGTGATGTGCAGCTCATAGTCGCCGGCGCTGTTGGGGATCACGTTGGTGGCGCAGATCTCTTCAAAGGCCCGGCGCATGTTGTCCAGCTGGCGGCGGGGCATGAGCTGCTTCTCGCCGAACTGCTGGAGCTGCTCTGTGACGGCGATGAAATCGTAGTCCGGGCTGGTGATGGTGATCGAGAGGACCTTCAGACGCTTGACGAACGCCCGGGTCAGATCCCGCTTCGGGTGCTCGAAGATCTCCTCCGGAGCGCCGTCCTCGTAGATCACGCCCTGATCCATGTAGAACACCCGGGTGGACACGTCCCGCGCGAATTTCATCTCGTGGGTGACGATCATCATGGTGAGGCCCCGGGCCGCCAGCTGCCGGATGACCGTGAGGACCTCACCCACCATGGTGGGGTCCAGGGCGCTGGTGGGCTCGTCAAAGAGGACGATCTCCGGCTCCATGGCCAGGGTCCTGGCGATGGCCGCCCGCTGCTTCTGACCACCGGAGAGCTCGTCCGGGTAGCTGAGCGCCTTCTCCGTCATGCCAACGGCTTTCAGAAGTCCCATGGCCTTTTCGTAGGCCTCCTGCCGGGGCATCTTCCGGATCAGAGTGGGCGCCAGCATGATGTTTTCGATGATGGTCAGGTGGTCAAAGAGATTGAACTGCTGAAACACCATTCCCATGCGGCGGCGAAGGGCGTTGAGATCCGCCTTCTTGTCGCAGATGTTCTCTCCGTGGACCAGGATGGCGCCGGATGTGGGCGTCTCCAGCCGGTTGACGCACCGCAGGAGGGTGGATTTTCCGGTGCCGGAGGGGCCGATGATGGTGATGACCTCTCCCCGATGGATGGAGGTGTTCACATCCGTGAGAGGGGTGACGTTGGGGAAGGCCTTTTTGAGGTGCTCGATCCGGATGAGCTCGCCCTCCTCAAACACCTGGGATGGGGCGGCCGGAGCGGCCGGGCGGTCAGCCGCGACTACACCCTTGGGAAGCCGCCGGGGACGGCGGCGGGGGTCGATGTTCAGCTCGATCCTGCCGATGGCTCCCGCCACGGCGGAGGAGATGGCGAAGTAGATGACGGCTGTGGCGATCAGGGGGAAGAAGGCCTCGAAGGTGCGGCTGCGGATCAGATCCCCTGCCCGGGCCAGGTCCTGGATGGAGATGTAGCCCACGATGGAGGTCATCTTGATCATGGACACCACTTCGCTCTTGTAGATCGGCAGCACATGGCGGACGGCCTGGGGCAAGACCACATGGAGGAAGCTGGCAGCCCTGCCGAAGCCCAGAGCAGACGCCGCCTCCCACTGGCCGCTGTCCACCGCGTTGATGCCGGTGTTCAGGGTCCCGGCCACGGCTACGGCGAAGATCACGGAGAAGGAGATCACTGCCACGGCGATGGGCTCGATGTCGGAGGAGGCAAAGATGACGAAGTTCACGATGAGGAGCACGACCAGGTTGGGCACGCCCTCCATGATCCGGCAGAAGACTCTGGCCGCACCGGACACCGCACGGCGCCGGCTGCGCAGCAGCAGGCACAGGCCAAAGCCGAGCGCCGTGCCCAGGATCCCTGAGAGCAGGGAGATCTCCAGCGTCACCAGCAGGCCGCTGAGGATCATTTGCCAGCGGTTTTCCCGGATGAACGTCTTTTCAAAGCTGGATCGGATGCTGTCCAGGAAGCCCTCCCCCGCAGGAGCCTCCGCGTTGGCCACGACCATGACGGTCCGGACGGTCTTGTAGGGGTCGGAAAAGTCCATGGCCTCCCGCCGCTCCTCTGTGGCAAAGAGGTTGGACATGATGTAGTCCACCTTGCCGGAGGTGCAGGCGGGCATGATACCGTACCAGTCGTACGCGTCGATGATCAATTCCGCGTTGCACCAGAGGGCGAAGCGATACATCAGCTCCAGGTCGAAGCCCACCAGCTCGTTGTCCTGATAGAAGGAATAGGGCTCTGCGGCGCCGGTGGTGCCGACCCGGATGGTGAAGTCCGGATCCTCCGGCACGGGGATCTCCGGCATCGTATAGTCGTGCTCCGTCTCCCAGCGGCGGTTCATGTCATCCAGGGTGCCGTCGGCCTTGATCTCGGCGATGAAGCCGTTGATGAGCTCCGCCGCATTGGAAAGCTCCGTCACCGGGCTGATGCCCACCGCCACGTCACCGCCCGTTCCCACGACGCCGTCAGGATGGAGGGTCACATCGCTGCGCTGGGACTCCACGCTGCTCTCATAGGCCGTCAGGTTCATGGCATATGCGTCCGCCTTGCCGGAGGTGACGGCCAGCAGGCCGTCAGTGGCACTGTTCACATAGACGATCTGGGCGTTTGGATAGGCGCTGCGGGCGTCGCTTTCGGTGGTCGTCCCCACCTCGGCGGCGATCACGGCGTCCGGTGCGTTCAGATCGATGGCCTCGCCGCTGTCAGTGCCGGCGCTGCTGCCGGCACTGCTGCAGGCAGCTGTCATCAGGCACACTGCGCACAGCAGCCAGACGACGGCACTTTTTTTCCAGGTCCTGTCTGTTCTCATGCCGTTCACTCCTCTCCGGATCTTCAATAAAAAGGGACGCGCTCTCTGCCGCGATGATATCGGGCCGGGCCGTCACTTGGCCGCGGAGCAGCTGCGGCGGACCGCTGCCGTTCCACGCCCTGAGAGCAAACGACACCGTTGAAAAAAATATATCATACCAGCTGGAAAGCGGCGCTTACTTTACAATTTTGTAAGGTTCATTCCCCTGCTTGCCCTCTGGTGATAAGATAAAAAGGGAAATTGTATGTCCGCGGCGGAGGGCGTCTTGCACCGGCGGCGCCGGAAATGCCGGGGAGCGCCCTGCACAGGATCGGAACGCCGGCATCGGGCCTGCGTACAAGCCGCCCTCCTGCACCGGCGGGAGGAGTGAACCATATGGAGGAGATCGCCATGACCATTACAAAAACTGCGGAAAACGGCACGCTGCGCATTGCCCTGGAGGGCCGCCTGGACACCAACACGGCGCCGCAGCTGGAGGCGGAGCTCAAGACCTCGCTCTCCGGCATCACGGAGCTGGAGCTGGACTTTTCCGGCCTGGAGTACATCTCGTCCGCGGGGCTGCGGGTGCTGCTGGCCGCCCAGAAGACGATGAGCAGGCAGGGGAAGATGACCATCCGAAACGTCAATGAGACCATCATGGAGGTCTTTGAGATCACTGGCTTTGTGGAGATCCTCACCATCGTCTGACGCGGAGAAGGAGACGTCCCATGGCTGATACAGCGGCACAGGACCGGGGCAGCGATCTGAGACAGGATGAGGCATTCCTGCGCAGAGCCTTTCATCGGGCCCTTCTGCCCTGTGTCCTGTCAATCCTCAGCGAGAACATCAATATTTTGGTGGATGGGATCCTGGTGGGGCAGCGGATCGGGACAGACGGCCTGTCCGCCATCAGCCTGTGTGTCCCGGTGTACCTGGTGCTGTGCGTGGCGGGATCTTTTTTGGTCTCCGGCACTGCTATCCAGGCAGCCAAGGCCATCGGACGCCAGCAGCAGGAGCGGAGCCAGAGACTCTATCACACGGCGGTCTGGGCCTGCCTGGCTGTGTCCGGTCTGATGACTGCGGCTGGCCTCGCCCTCGGCGGTCCGCTCTCCGCCCTGCTGTGCGCGGATCCGGCCATCCGGCCTCTGGTGCGGGAGTATACCACCATCACGCTGCTGGGCGCGCTGCCGAAGATCCTGATCTATATCCCCTTCTGGTTCCTCCGCATAGACGGGCGGACAAAGCTGGTGGCCCGGATGATGCTGGTGATGGGGGGAGGGAACGCAGCACTGGACCTGCTCTTCCTCTATCCCCTGGACATGGGGATCGGCGGAGCTGCCTGGGCCAGCGTCATCGCCACGGCGGCGGCCTGTGCCATGGGCTTCTGCTGGCTGTGCGGCCGGGACAGCAGCTTCCATCTGGGGTGGTCCGGGCTCACCGCCCGGGAGGACTGGCGGGAGATCGCCGCGACAGGGAGCCCGTCCGCGTTGAACAATCTGCTCCAGACCCTGCGCATGCTGACGGTGAATGCCCTGCTGATGGGAGCGGGGGGCAGCGAGCTGGTGGCAGTCTTTACTGCGGTCAACTGTATCAGCGCCTTTTCCCTGGCAGTGGTGGACGGGGTGCCGCAGGCCGCCTCGGCCATGCTGGGCATCTACAGCGGTGAGCGGGACAACGACAGCGCCGCTCTGCTGATCCGGCGGGAGCTGCGCACCGGCCTGTTCTGCTGCGGGATATTTGCCGCTGCGGCGATCCTCGGCGCCGATGCCATCGCCCTGGCCTACGGCCTGCCCGGCGGATCTCTGCGCCCTGCCATGGTGTGTCTCTCCGCCGGCATGTTCCCGGCCCTGGGGTGCAGCATCCTCTCCGGATACTATAACATCTCCGGCCATGTGGGCTGGGCCAATGCCATCATCACCTGCCGGGTGTTCCTGGCGGCCGCTGTGAGCCTCTGCGCCGCGCTGGCACTCGGCCTGAGTCCCTGGTGGTTCCTGATCCTCAGCGAGGCCGTCACCCTGGCCCTGTGGGCCCTCGCCGTCTCCCTCTTCCGCAGGCGGCATCCGGAACGGACCCGGTACCTGCTGATGGACCGGTCCCTGGAGGAGGGCGGACAGGTGGCGAACTTCTCCGTGGCCGGAGACACAGCGCATATCTGCGAGGCCAGCGGCAAGATCGCCGGCTTCTGCCGGGAGAACCACATGGAGCCCCGGCAGGTCATGCGCTTCAGCCTGGCCATTGAGGAGGTCATGACCAGGATCGTACAGGAGAACCCGGACACGGCCGTCCACTTTGATGTGCGGGTCTTCTCCGTGCAGGGGACCATGGGCATCCGCATCCGCTATGACGGGCGGGCCTATGACCCCTTTGACCCGCGGCGGACTTCCGGTGATGCGTACCTAGGCATCCAGCTCATCGCCGGCATGATGGAGCAGGTGGTCTATCAGAGGACCTTCGGCGTGAACACGGTGCAGCTTTTGCTCTGAGCGACAGGAGAGGCAAGCATGAAGACGGACTACATTTCGCAGGGTGCGGCGGCCATGGCCAGACTGAGACAGACTGCCGCTGCCGCCCGGCAGATCCAGAGAGAGCAGCTGCAGACCATCCTGCAGCAGAATGCCGCAGCGGCATATGGCCTGCGCCACGGCTTTTCCGGCATCCGCTCCCTGGCGGATTTTCAGAGCCGGGTCCCACTCTCCTGCCACCGGGACTATGAGCCCTACATCCAGACGCTCCTCTCCGGCGGCACCCGGCAGCTGACAGCGGAGGAGCCGGTCTACTTTGCCATCACCTCCGGCAGCACCGGCACCCCCAAGTACGTTCCGGTGACTGAGACAGACATGTGCATCCACCGCGACTGCATCCACTGGGGCGTCTACGGCATGGTGCGGGAGCACTTCCCGCAGATGCCGCCGGAGGCGCTCTTCGGGAAGATCTTCCAGGTGGGGGAATTCGCCAGGACCCACCTGCCGGGAGGCCGGATGTGCGGCGTCCGGTCTGCCTCCCTGTACCAGTGGCTGGACAGGGAGGGGGGCTTCGACGCCTCAGACTACTGCGTGCCCAAGGAGGTCCTCTTCCCGGAGCGGGTGGAGGACCTGACATATATGAAGGTCCGCTTCGCCCTGGCGGAGCGGAGGCTCACCGCCATCCACAGCGTCTTTCTCCACCGGGCGGTGGGCGTTCTGGACTATATCCGGGAGCACTGGGATCTGCTGCTGCGGGACATGGCGGCAGGCACCGTGGATGACAGGATCCCCCTGGACGCGACCTGGCGGGAAAAGCTCCGCCGCTGGCTGCCCCCGGACCCCCTGCGGGCGGAAGAACTGCGGCTCATCCGGGCGGATCTCTGCCCGGATGGCATGGTGCGGCGGATCTGGCCGGATATCCGGTACATCCTGGGGATCGGCGGGGAAAGCTTTCCCGTTTACACCCGGGCCATGGAGCGATATGCCGGTTCCGTGCCCATCCACCACTTCATCTACGGCGCATCGGAGGGCTTCCTCAGCATCGCGGCGGGGGTGGGCGTCCCGGATGCCTACATCCTGCTGCCGGAGGCGGGATTCTTTGAGTTTTTGCCTGTTCCGGCGGAGACGGGGCCGCCCCGGACCATCGAACAGGTGGAGGTGGGGAGGCGATACGAGCTGGTCTTCACCAACCACTCCGGTCTCTATCGCTACCGGATGCAGGACGTGCTGGAGGTGGTGGGCTTTTTCGGGCAGGCCCCGGTGGTCCGCTTTTGCTACCGGCTCAACCAGGCTCTGAATGTGGCGGATGAGAAGCTGAACACCGAGCAGCTGCGGGACGCCATGGAGCGGTTCCGTGCACGTACAGGCCTCCCCATTGCCGCTTTCTGTGCCCAGGAGGACTACTCCCTCCGGCCGGGCAGATATCTGTTCTATCTGGAGAGCCCCCGGCTGGAGAACGCCGGGGCGCTGCTGGACCGGTGCCTGCAGGAGGCGAGCCTGGGTTATCGGGGATGCCGTGCCATGGGGGACATCGCTCCGGCCTGCGTCCGATTCCTGCCGCCCGGCAGCTTCCGGCGTTATGAGGAGGTCTTGGCCAGCTGCGGCCGGACCATGGCCCAGTACAAGCCTGTGCAGATCCTGCGGGATGCGGAGAGCCGGCGCTTTTTTGCCGCGGCTGCGGATGGATCTGAGAAGATGGGGGAAGCATGAAAGAGAAGATCTCCGGACTCTCCATAAAGCTCATCACCAGCGTGCTGCTGCTGAGCGTGCTGCTGTGCGCCGCCATCAGCTACATGGGCTATCGGGAGTTTACTACTGTGCTGGAGGACGAGTACAACCGCTCCGCCTATGAGATCGCTGAGACCGCCAAAAGCTACCTGGATCCGGACCGGCTGGAGCACTATCTGGAGACCGGAGAGATCGATGCGGCCTATCTGGAGATCCAGGACCGGCTGGACGCCCTGGTGGTCTCCACCAACAGCTACCTCATCTATGTGACTCGCCTCTCCAACGACTATACCACCAGCACCTATATCTTTGATGCCGTGCACCCGGACAGCGGCTTCACCCGCTATGCGCTGGGCTACACCGCTCAGGATATGGACCCGGCCTACCAGGACGAGGTGGAGCAGATCATGACTACCGGAGAGCGCAGCGCGGTCTACTTCTACTCCTATACCCAAGCCTCCGGCGCCCACACCACCGCGGGGATCCCGGTGAAGGACTCCGCCGGGGAGATCGTGGCTTTCCTGGGGGTGGAAAAGGCCATGACGGCCCTGGAAAACGCCCGGCAGACCTACGTGTGGAATGTCATGGGGATCACAGTGCTGGCAGTAGTCCTGTTCCTGGTGGTCTACATCGGCTTCCTCCGCCGGGAGGTGGTCTCGCCCATCCTCACCATCGCCGGAGAGGCCCGGCGCTTTGCCGAGGACAATGTGGCCCGGCTGGACCTGCTGGAGCAGATCCGGAAGAAGGACGAGATCGGCACGCTGGCCCGCGCCATCGGCAGGATGGAGACGGACATCGTGCAGTACGTGGAAAACCTCACTGCCGTCACCGCGGAGAAGGAGCGCATCGGCACAGAGCTGAACGTGGCCACGCAGATCCAGGCGGACATGCTGCCCCGGATCTTTCCGCCCTTCCCGGAGCGGGACGAGTTCGACATCTACGCCACCATGACCCCCGCCAGAGAGGTGGGCGGCGACTTCTACGACTTCTTCCTGGTGGACCAGGACCATCTGGCGGTGGTCATCGCCGATGTGTCGGGGAAGGGCGTGCCGGCGGCGCTGTTCATGGTGATCGTCAAGACCCTCATCAAGAACCACACGCAGACCGGCATGGCGCCTGACCAGGTCTTCGAGACGGTGAATCGCCAGCTGTGCGAGAATAACGAGGCGGGGATGTTCGTCACCGCGTTCCTCGGCGTTCTGGAGATCTCCACCGGGCGATTCACCTATGTCAACGCCGGACATAACCCGCCCCTGGCCGCCCTGGGGGGACGGCCGTATGACTGGCTGCCCAGCAAACGCAGCTTCGTTCTGGCGGGGCTGGAGGGTGTGCGCTACCAGCAGCAGGAGATCGTCCTCTGCCCCGGGGACAGCATCTTCTGCTACACCGACGGCGTCACCGAGGCGCTGGACCCGGCGGACGCCCTGTACTCTGAGGCACGGCTCCGGGCCTTCTTCCGCGGGAGGGATCTGGAGGGCCGTCCCCTGGCAGAGCAGCTGGATCTGCTGCGCCGGGACATTGCCGCCTTTGCCGCCGGAGCGGAACAGGCGGACGACATCACCATGCTGCTGCTGCGGATCAACAAAACCACCGGGAGGGATGAACATGGCTGAGATCACTGTCGCGGCGGCCCTGGACAGCCTGGACACCGTCCTGCGCTTTGTGGACGGACAGATGGAACAGGCCGGCTGCCCCCTGAAGCTGATGACCCAGGTGGACATGGCAGTGGAGGAGATCTTTGTCAACATCGCCCGCTATGCCTACCACCCGGAGGCGGGGGAGGCCAGCATCCGCTGCGAGGCGGGCGGTGACCCCTTCCGGATCGTCGTGGGCTTTGCCGACCGGGGGCGGCCCTTCAACCCCCTGGACCGGCCGGACCCGGATGTGACGCTGGATGCGGAGCGGCGGCAGATCGGCGGCCTGGGCATCCTGATGGCGAAGCGGCTGATGGACGACATCCAATACGAATACCGGGACGGGCAGAACATCCTCACCCTGCGGAAAAACGGATAGGCTCCGCCGGCGAGCCCTCTGCAGCTGAAACACCGGAAAAAGAGCGGGCGCTTTCTCTTGAGAAAGCGCCCGCTTGCTTTTTTGGCCGTCCGCACCGGCAGGCCGCGTATCCGCCGCCGGCAGCTCCCGCAGAAATGGGATGCTGGCCGTCCGGGAGTCAGATCTGCTCCAGCGTATAGCCGTCTCCCCGCTTGGAGGAGATCTCGATCCGGGACTCCTGGCTGTTGAGCTTCCGGCGCAGCCGGGAGATCAGTGTCCAGAGGGCCCGGCTGTCGTCTTCCGCGGTGGTGTTCCAGGCCTCCATCAGGACCTCCTGCTTGGAGACGGTGCGCCCCGCGTTGCGGACCAGAAGGAGCAGCACGGCGAACTCCTTCTGGGTCAGCTGCAGATTGGCGCTTCCCAGATACGCGCAGCCGGCAAAGATGTCCAGCCGCAGGCTGCCGTAGCTGATGTAGCGGCTCTTGGCCCGCTCCTGCCGCAGCCGCGCCTCGATCCGGGCTGCCAGCACCTCCAGGTCATAGGGCTTGGACAGATAGTCGTCGCCCCCGGCCCGCAGGCCCTCCACCACGTCCCGGCTCTCTCCCAGGGCGCTGAGGAACAGAATGGGGGTGTGATACTGCTCCTTCAGCTCCCGGCACAGCTCCACGCCGTCGCCGTCGGGCAGCATGATGTCCAGCACCACCAGATCCACCGGATGCCAGCGCTGGGCCTGGCGGCATTCCCGGGCGGTGGCGGCCTGCAGGATCTCATAGCCGTACATGCTCAGTGCCTCGGCGTTGATCTTCATGATGTGGGGGTTGTCTTCCACCAAGAGAATCGTGCTCATGGCGCTGCCTCCTTTTTCCGAACGGTGAACATGAAGACGGTCCCATCGGGACCGGTGCGCTCCACTTCCAGGATCCCGCCGTGGGCTTCCACCGCCTCCCGGCAGATGGACAGGCCCAGGCCGCTCCCCCCGTCGCCGCTGTAGCCCTTTTCGAAGATGTGGGGCAGCTGCGCGCTGTCGATCCCGCTCCCGGTATCCTCCACCCGGAACACCACGTGTTCCCGGCGCTCCCGGTCCGACGCGCTGATGGTGATGACGCCGTCCTGGGTGTGGCGGTTGGCATTGATCACCAGATTGATAAAGACCTGCAGCAGCAGCTCCCAGCTGCCGCATACATCTGCGCAGGTCCCGCCGGAGAGGTCCAGACGGTTGCTGTTTTTCAGGCACATGGGGGTGCAGATGGCCCGGACGCTCTCCAGAAGCGGGCCCACCTCGACCGTGGCGAATTGGGCCTCACTGGTTTTGCCGTAGGAATACTCCAGCAGCTTGGTCACCATATCTGCCGGCCGCAGGGCCTCGCTGCGGATGACCTTCAGGTTTTCCGGCGTCTCGCTGCTGATATGGCCGGTGGACATCTGCAGGCCGGTCAGCTGGGCGTAGCCGGAGATGACGGTCAGGGGCGTTTTCAGCTCGTGCGCGACCTGGTGCAGGAAGTCCAGGTTCATGGCGTTCATCCGCTCCAGCAGCTCGCTGCGGCTGCGGCTCTCAGACAGGGCCGCCTCCTGCTCCCTGGCCCGCAGGCTGATGGAAGCCGCAATGAGCAGGTCGAAGATCAGCATCCCCCTGGGCATGATCCCATAGTGGCTGACCGCCGAGCTGTTGTTGACATAGACCGCCTCCATCAGGATGGAGAGGATGAGCATGGCCGCGCCGCCCGCCGCCAGCGCATCCACGAGCTGGAACGACTTCCGCCGCAGGTAATGCCGCGTGATGCCCCAGATCAGACAGAACAGATACGGGATCGCGCAGATCCAGGCCGCCGTGCACACCGTCACCAGCCAGAAGATGGGCAGAACGGCGGTGAGCGCCGCAGCGATCCCCATAGCGGCTGCGTGCAGAATGGTGAGGCGCTTTTTCACGGTGCCGGGATACAGGCTCCCCAGCAGCAGGAGCACCATTCCTGGCAGCAGAGCGGTCACGGTCATGAAGATCCGGTAAGTCAGATACCAGGAGGTGCCGGGCGGCAGCGCATGGACCACCAGAAAGTTCTGGTCCCGGAGAGCCATCATCAGACAGCAGACGGCCAGCAGCAGAAAAGTGCCCCGCCGCTGCAGCGCGGCGCACAGAAGAAAGTACAGAAACAGCACCAGCAGCCCGCCGCTGAGACTCAGGGAAGCCAGGTCGTTGTCTGCCTTGAAGGCCTCGATGTTCTGGGGCGTGGACAGATAGGTGGGCTGGATGAAGCCGCCGTCCCGGTGGACGAAGTTGGAAAACTGGTAGATGACCTCGACCTCTCCGGACGCCCCGGAGTATAGGGGGATGGTCATGGAGCCCACCTGGGGCACGTGCGCGGCGGCATTGTCCGCCACGGTGCCGAAGCTGGCCACCTCTGTGCCGTTGACGAAGACCCGGGTGCTGTAGTCGATGGAATAGGAGCAGATGGCGTAGTACTGCTCCGGCCGGGCTTTGATGATGAGGCGGTACGTACCGTACCGGGGCTCACTGCCCGCATCGGGATCGTCCGCCTCAGGGACCGGCCTGCCGACGCCGGCGGCAAAGTCTGCAGAGGTGTACAGGGCGTTGGGGTAAAAGTCCCAGCTGTTGTCCACGTTGGCGACCTCGTGGGACAAGTCGATTCCGGTGATATCCAGCATACCGTCCACCGGGCGGATCTCAACGACATGGTCCGGCCCCCGTTCGAGAAACAGATGCACGGCCAGTATGACCAGCAGCACGGCTGCCGCCGGGAGCAGCCGCTGCAGATTGCGGCCGCGGCTCTTTTCTGCCCGCATCCTGCCCTGCCTCCTTTCCGCCTTCCTCTCCGGAATGCGCTTCCCCGGACCGGAGACGTCCCGGAGGAAGCGCGGCTCCGGCATTTTTCACCATTATATCTGTTCGCCCCGGCCTTTTCAACTGCGGAGCCCCGCAGGAGGGACGGACGGACTGTTTACAGGAACAGCCTGACGCCGTTTGCCTCGCGGACGATGTCGGTGCTGACGGCCTTGAGCATGGACAGGGAGAGGTCGTCTCCGCCCTGCCCCTCCAGGGAGAACTCCTGATCTGCGGCGGCGAAGACCGACAGGACGCTGTCCTTCATGCTGTATTCCACGGTCACGTCGATGGCGATCCGCTCCCCCTTCATCTGGGGGAGCATGATGTTGACCAGCAGCTCCTCCAGCACCAGCTGCACTCGGTAGATCTGCTTTTCCGTGGCGAACTGCCTTCTGCAGAACTCCACGACGGCGCCGTTGAGACCGTAGATGTCGAACTTCCGGTCGGTGATGGTCTGCTGGAAGGTCTTCAGCCGGTTGATGAAGGCCTTTGTCCGCTCCCGCTTCGGGGCGTCGAAGATCTGGGCCGGGGGCCCCATCTCGTAGATCCCCTTCTCGTCCATGTAGATCACCTGGGAGCTGATGGCCTTGGCGAAATTCATCTCGTGGGTGACGATGACGCAGGTCACCCCCCGATTCACCAGGCGGCGGATGACCGCCAGCACTTCGTCCACCATGGTGGGGTCCAGAGCGGAGGTGGGCTCGTCAAAGAGGATGATCTCCGGCTTCATGGCGACGCAGCGGGCAATGGCGGCGCGCTGCTTCTGCCCGCCGGAGAGCTGCGAGGGCATGTAGTCTGCCCGCTCCGCCATGCCCACCTGGGTGAGGCATTCCATGGCCAGATCAAAGGCATCCTTTTTGGAAAGGCCCTGGAGCTGCATGGGGGCCATCATCACATTCTCCAGCACCGTCTTGTGGGAAAACAGGTTGAAGGTCTGGTACACCATGCCCATCTTCCGGCGGATCTGGTCCAGGGGGGCGCCTTTTGCGGTGATCTCCTGCCCGTCGATGTACACGCTTCCCGCGGTGGGCCGCTCCAGCAGATTGATGCAGCGCAGGAACGTGCTCTTCCCGCAGCCGGAGGGGCCGATCACCGAGATGCAGTCGCCCTGTTCAATGTCCACATGGATATCCTGAAAGACCAGGTTGCTGCCGAAGCTTTTGGAAAGGCCCTCGATATGGATCATGGACATCAGGCCACCTCCTTGCATTCCAGGTGTTTGTTCCGGTCCGCCAGGCTCAGCATGCGGTTGGCGACAAAGCCCAGCAGAAGATAGACCACAGAGGTGATCACCAGGGAGATGATGGGATCCATGGTGCGGGAGGTGATGACGGTGACTGCCCGGGTCATGTCCTGCACCGCAAGAAGGCTCACCACGGAGGTGTCCTGCATGGTCAGCACGAACTGGGTCTTGTACAGGGGCATCACCTGGTGGCGGGCCTGGGGAAACACGACCTGAAAGAAGGCCTGCCATCTGGAATAGCCCAGGGTCCGCGCCGCCTCGATCTCCCCGACAGCCACAGAGTCCACTGCGGAGCGGAACATCTCTGACAAGTGGGAAGCGCATTTGAGGGTGAAGGTGATGATGGAGATCACCTCGGCGCTGAAGCTGGTGTCCGCCAGGATCAGGTAGGCGAAGATCATCAGCAGCACCAGAGGCGGCAGCTTCACCATCAGGGCGGTGATGCCGTTGCTGAATCCCCGGATCACCCGGTTCCGGCTCCCCTTGCCGGCGCAGAAGGCCATGCCCAGCACGGTGCCCAGGACAAAGGAGACGACAGTCAGCAGCAGCGTGACCCACAGGCCGGACAGGATCAGCTGATACCGGTCCTCATAGATCAGGTTCATGTAAATGGATCTCTGCAAGTATTCGATCAGTGCCATGGCGTGTTCCCTCCTGTTTCATGCTTCTTCCTGGGTCACCAGCACCAGGTCCAGATCAAAATAGGAATCTGAGTGCAGACAGGTCCCCATGGCCTCCACCTCTCCGGCATAGTAGCTGGAGATGGCGTACACAAAGACGTCTACCTCCCCATTGGCGATGGCCAGGGAACAGGCGTCCCAGCTGCTGTCGAACCATTCGATGGTGTAGCCGTATTCTGCGGCAAAGTGCTTGATGAACTCGATGTCCACGCCCTGGGGCTCCTCTGTGACAAAGTCGTAGTAGGTATAGGGATAGCCGCTGCCGCCGGTGTTGATGGCCACCCGCAGCACCTCCCCGTCCTCCGCCTGGGGGATATCCGTGTTGGGGACGAACTCCTCGGCGTTGGCCCGCTCCACCATGTCCGTGTAGGTCTCGCTGGCCTTCAGCTTGGGGATGTATGCGTTCATCTGTTCCAGAATGTCCCGGCGGGCGTTGGTGATGTAGGCCACCAGGGAGTCCTCTCCGATGGGCTCGTCCTGGATCACCAGATCGGAATACTCCGCCACCATGCTGTAGGCGTACAGGGCATCCACGGCAATGGCGTCCACATATCCAAACCGCAGAGCCATGATGCAGTCGCCGATGCTGTCGTAAAGATAAAGGTGGGGGATGCGGACCTGCTCGGACAGATAGTAGTCCGAACTCCAGGCCAGCGGCGTGCCGATCCGCCACGACTGCCAGTCGCTGATGTCGAGTTCCGTATCGGCTCCTCTGCCGTCGCAGCCGATGAGCACGCTGGCCGCTGCCAGCAGACAGAGCAGCCAGCATATGACCCGTTTCCTTCTGCGCATACTTCCTCCGTTTCCATCCGCCCGGACCCCGGACGTCCGCTTCTCGTGTGCCGGGGAGCGCCGGCAGCCGCCTGTGCGCCCGCTGATATCATCTTACCGATAGAAACGGCCAAAACAGCGAACCTTACACAATTGTAAAGTTCCCTGAAGGCGTGGCGGAAACGCGTTCCGTCCGGCCCGGCCGGAGGACAGAGAGCTCCCCTCGCCGGTATGGGAAGGGGAGCGCGGCGTGTGCCGGGAACAAAAACCCCCTGGAATCTTGCGGTTCCAGGGGGAAGGCTGCCTTGTGCTCACGAAAGAGACGGGGGCCGTATGGCAGGGCGGCGCGTTTGCGCCGTACAAGCGTTTCGCCGCAGGCAAAACCATAAAAAAGGCCACACCCATCAGGTGTGGCCTTTTTATGGTGGAGACTACTGGACTCGAACTTTTAATGGACCTTTTCGCTAGATTATAATGTGTGCTTTTCTGCGCAAATAGTGCAAGTTCTGGAACTTTTCTGCATCAAATAATCCCGCTTGGTCCCATAGAACATCTGAGGTTAAAGGGTAAAATAAGGGTAATATATGGGAACTAACGGTAACTTTTCCTTGACGGAAAAAGAAACCTATGGTTATAATGTGGACACAAAGAAAATCCATTGGAATGAAGTACAATTGGGTGCAACTTTTGAAGTAAGCCAGTTATTATTGTGGGAGTGACATATATGGCCGGGTGGGATGATATTTTAGACGAGATAAAAAGAAGCCCATTAAAAAACGCGGTAGATGAAGTACGTCACCAGTATTTACGGAGACTGTCAGAATTGACAGGAAGAAATACCATTGCATACTATTCTTCTTGGTTGACCCGCAGAGTCGAAAATACCGACATAAATGATAATGACATGAACGGTTTCATGAATACTGTTCGGGGGCTGGACTGCGAAAATGGCCTGGATTTGGTTTTACATACTCCAGGGGGGGCTCCCATGGCGGCAGAAGCAATTGTCAAATATCTTCGTAGCAAATTCGGGAAGAACATTCGCGTGATTGTTCCTCACATGGCTATGTCTGCAGGGACAATGATTGCTTGTTCTGCAAAAGAAATAATTATGGGTAAGCAGTCGAGTCTAGGCCCTATTGATCCTCAGTTAAATGGTATCCCTGCATATAGCATTCAAAGCGAGTTTGAAGATGCAAAGATTGATCTTGCTAATGGAACCCAGAATTTTAACTATTGGAGATTGTTGTTATCGAAGTACCCGGCGGCGTATGTAAAGATGGCAATGGATGCGATTGCACTATCGGATACTCTACTTCGTGAATGGCTTGGGTCCTGTATGCTTGAAGATGCAGCCTCAGAAACAATAGAAAAAGTATGCAATTCTTTGAATGAACACGTTGATTCCAAAGCGCACGCCCGACATTTTGATGCCAGCTTTTGCAAAAGCATCGGATTGCATATAATAGACTTGGAGGCAGATCAGCGGTTGCAAGATGCCGTGCTCAGTGTGCACCATTGCTATGTGCATACATTTGCTTCCACAGCGGCTGTAAAAATAATAGAAAACCAAAACGGAAAAGCATTTATTAACATTTGCCGGCAGTAATTTGAAAGGAGGAAACCCTATGGATATCGCAGAAATTCAGAAGGTGTATGCCTCGTACAATCTGGAGGAGATTTTAGCTGATGTAGGGGAATTGGATCCGGCTCCTGAAGCATTCAGTTTCCCGGCCAAAATAGAGCCTCCATCTGCTTTTGCTGAAAGCAACCAGATTATTAGTAATATCTCATCAGCAAAATAAACGTCACCCCCAGAGATTCTCTGGGGGTGATGCTTATCTCAGCATATAATTATGAAACGCCTATACACTTTATGCCCTGTTGACTACCAGATACTGCCCCATCTTGATCAGCAGCAGCCGCACCGTGTTGGCCGTGTAGTCCAGCGTCTTCCACCGGTCGGGGCTGTTGATGATCCCCGCGGCCGCCAGCGCGTCCACAGCGGCCTCCAGCTCCGGGTCCGTGTCCTGGGACTCCTCTCCATCACAAAGGCCCAGGAACGCCTCCCAGGCGCCTGCTGTGGCCCGGATCGTCTTGGGGCAGTCCTTACCGTTCCAGTGGGTGTGCTGGACCACGGGGTCCAGCGGGATGCCATGCCTGGCCATCAGCAGCCGCACCAGCGCCGCCGCGTTGGCCTTGGCCTGCTCAAAATTCCCGCCGGCATCCACACAGATCTCAATGCCGATGCTGGTGGCGTTGCCCGGGCCGCTGCCGCCGTCCCCGGCGTGGTAGGCCCGCTCGCCATCCGGCAGGTGCTGGTAAATTCCGTGGTCGTCCACGGTATAGTGCCAGCTCACCGGAGCCGCTTGGGCGGAACTGCCCCGCAGATATGCCGCGTGGGCTGCCGCGTCGGCGCCCTTAGCAAAGTTCCCGGTCTCATGGATGGTGATATAGGTGTCCGGATTGCTGCCGCCCGGCCGGTTTTTGGCGCCGGCGGGCAGGATGTCCTGGATGATCCGCAGCCCGGTATCGGTCACCAGGCCCTCGTCAGCGGCCTCCACGGGCCGCAGGTAGTCCATGGACACCCAGCCCCGGTCCGTCTGCCCCCAGCCATCACGGGTGGCCTCCACGGCCACCACAGCGCCGTAAGAGTATCCGCCAGTCTTATCATAGTTCGTGCCCGGCCCCGTCCGGATGTTGAGGCCGCTCTGTGCCGTTACGATGTACCTCATATCACGCCACCTGATTCGTCTGCTGCGTGTCCGATTCGGACACCGCCGCCTGACTCCGCTTCTCCGCCTGGGTGCCGAAGTAGAAGGCAATCACCACAGTGAACACAGTCAGAAACTGGTCCGTGGTCACGTGTCCGCTGATGGCCAGATACGCGAAAACGGCAGTCAGTACGATGGTGACGATGCTCTTGACGGCCAGCAGGTTCGCCAGCCGCTTTTTCAGTTGCTCCATAAATCCTCCATTCCGGGCAGCGAAAGGCCGCCCTGTCATCCTTGACAAAGCGGCCCCAGATGGTATAATAAAAATACAAGGGCGCTGTTGCTGACGGTTAGCCCTCAAGCAATCAGAATAGCAACGCTACGCTGACCGTTGGGGTGCCTTCCCAGCGGTCAGCACGCTTTTGGGGATATGTAAATCATAATCACAAGGACTATGATGAAGCATACCAGGAAGCGCAGGGCTTTCGCCCAACGCCCGTGTCCCATCGGCCTCACCCCCTTTCTCGGGGGAGTAGCTAACCGCCGTATACAACAGCGCCCAGGGCCCCCGCAAGGGGGCTTTTATATTTTACCGGATGCGCCGCTATCTGTCAATTCTCGCCGCCTAATGGGCGGCTTTATTATTTGCGGGGGAAGCCCAGCTTGTCGCCGAACACCTCGAAGACCTTGCCACAGATGTGGACATAGGCCAGCATATTGGTGCTGCCGTCCGGCTGTACCTCATTGATGGGATTGTCCAGCACACCGGCAGTCACATGGACCTTTTCCATGATCCCGGTACCAGAATCCAGCAGGCCGTAGCCGTTGGCCATGTCCGGGTAGTAGCCCACCGTGGTGGCCCGGATGTCCGCCTCTGTCAGCTCGTTCTTGCCAGGAGTGATGGTCAGAGGGCAGTCGATTTCCTCCAGAGCCGCGTTGGTCTCTTCCGGAGTGGCCTTGCCGCTGGTGTAATCCGCCAAGATCTCGTTCATGGTTTTCATGGGTATGTATCTCCTTTCAAAATGCCGGCCATCGGCCGGGTATTAAACCTTAGAAAATTGGTGAGCCGCCTCGTCCCGGGCGAAGTCCTGATATGCCTCCTGGGCGGCTCTGGCGGCCTCCATGGCCTCTTCCACGTCGCCGTTGGTGTGCATTCCCGCCAGCTTCTTGGCGGTGGTCAGGGACAAGGAGCAGTTGGCGTACATCAGATCCATGGCCAGCCGGCTCTCCTTCTCCCGCCGGGCCGCCCGGATCTCCGACCGTTTGGCGCTCTGCCGGCTCCGGTGCTCCGCCAGGGCTGCTACCACGGTGGCCACCGCGGCGATCAGCGCACAGATGACCTCCGATGTCACTGGCCCGCCTCCTCAAAATACTGCCCGATCAGCTCATGGGGCAGGTACTGGAGGATGACCTTGCCGCCCTCCGCCTCACCGGTCCTGGTGCAGAGATAGAGCTGACTGTCCTCCGGGTCGAGGTAGTAGAGGCCATACTGGTATTCCATCCCCCGGGCGGCCGTGATGGGATTGTCCGCAGTGCCGGTCTCGCCGGGCTTGGAGACTGCCGCCCACAGGGCCGGCACCGTGTCCGGGGTCCAGCTCTCATTTCCAGTGGCATCGTGCTGCTGTAGCAGTTTGTAAATCACGCCCTCCCACTGGTAAGGCGTTCCAACAGGTACCTGGGAGAAGTCCCTGGAGCGCCAGGTGGGGATCATAGACTGATTGTCCAACAGCTCCTGGTCATTTGCCTCGCCGGACACGGCCCG
>JABLTO010210799.1_pt1 | contig 20574 bp, 20 predicted proteins | sample 7160091 | NCBI WGS metagenome assembly JABLTO01 (sample SAMN14651225, study PRJNA627086) | human gut metagenome | isolation source: feces | host: Homo sapiens
CTTTCAGGCGGTGGTAGGTGAAGCGTTGCGCAGCCTGGCCTGGCCATGGTTGTTGGTTGGCGCGCAGGTGGCCTTTGTGATATTTGATTTTCTGTATTCTAGAGTAATTGTATTGTATAAACGCTATATTCGCCGGGCATTGATCGGAAACTGAGGGGGAAGAAAATGCTGTATTCCATTTATAAGGTGCTGGCGGCAGGCATGAAATACTGGTTTCTGTGTCTGGCGGTGTTGATTGTAATGCTGCTTATCTCTGTTTCCAAAAAGGAATATCGGGAGCGACGGGCAGTGCTGGGGGAGATCGGCCAGTATGTTGGCTATTTGGAAATTGTGGGTGGATTACCGGAAGCGCAGGGAATGAGAATCGGTGTTGCACGGGATAATACGATTGGCAGCGGCAGAAGTGCGGATATTGTCATCCGACATTCGTCGGTTCAGCGCGCGCATGCATTGTTATATATGCAGAATGGAAAACTGATTCTTTCGCCGTTGGCCAAAGGAATTACACAGATCAACGGCCGACGGGCGAATCAAGCCTATGCAGTGCATACCGGGGACGTCATTTCCTTCGGCAGAGTGGAAACACGGGTGTTTATACGGCCGGAGCTGGAGCAAACCATATGATAAAATTAAGTAAACGAAGTACCAAAGCAATTTTGCTGCTGCAGCAGATTTTTATATTATCGGCCTTTGGATTGCTGACAATCCGAAATGGAGAAGTCGATTGGCTGGCGGCCGGTGTAGGAGCGGCGCTCTGTGTATTCAATTTGCTGCAGTATAACATTTTGAAAGTGGCATTTCGCCATCTGGATCGGTTTGTATTGTTGGCGGCCCAGTTTTTGTGGTCGGTAGGATTAATCGTCATTTATCGTATACGAGCGGATTATGCCATTAAGCAGGGCATTATTTTGATGGGCAGTACCATAGTAATGGTTATTGTAATGCTGATCATCCGCAGCAGTAAAGATTTCGGAAAATGGAATTGGGTATTTATGCTGCTGGCAATTGCACTGTTGGGCAGTACCTTGATTCTTTCGCGAACGATTGGCGGCGCAAAAAACTGGATTGATCTTGGGCTGTTTTCTTTTCAGCCCAGCGAATTTGCCAAAATTCTTTTTATCATGGGATCGGCTTATTTTCTTTCTACCAGAGAGAAGCTGTTTTCTTTTATTCCCTATATCGGTTTTACCGGTATTTGTGTGGTATTGCTGGTGGCGGCCAAAGAATTAGGAACAGGCCTGCTGCTGAGCGGTACTTTTCTGATTCTTTTCTTTGCGGCAACGGGAAGGGTATTGTTGACGCTGCTGGGAGTAGGAGTGTTTGGAGCAGGCGCTTATGCCAGCTATCATATATTTTCGCATGTGCGGACACGCGTGGAAGTCTGGCTGGATCCGTGGGCGAGTTATAATGATCAGGGGTATCAGATCGTGCAGGGGCTGATGGCGCTGGCCAGCGGCGGTTTATTTGGCGTGGGCCTGGGCAATGGGATGCCAGGGGTAATCCCTGCCAGTCATACAGACTATATTTTCAGTGTGATTGGAGAAGAATTCGGAATTCTCTTTGCCGGAGTAGTGATTGTGTTTTATCTGGTGTTTATTGTACGAGGCATGTTGATTGCACTGAATGCGGAGAATACGTATGATGCGCTGCTGGTTTTTGGCTGTACTTGTATGCTTTCTCTGCAGGGATTTATTATCATTGGCGGAGTGATTAAGCTGATTCCGCTTACAGGTATTACACTTCCTTTTGTCAGTTACGGCGGCAGTTCGCTGCTTTCCTCGATGATACAGCTGGGTATTATTGAAGGTGTGGCTATCAAGAATGGAAAGCGGGAGGAAAAGGAGCTGCGCATGATGGGAGCGGATATGGTATGAAGAACGAACAAAAATTCAGAAACAATATGCGTTTTTCCATGGGCTTTTTTGTGACGCTTTTTATAGTGCTCATGGTATACATGGGCTATTCAGTGATTAAAAACGGTGCAGCCTGGTATGCCACACCGTATAATCCACGCATTGCCAACGCCCGCCAGAATATTAATGGAGGGGCGATCTATGATCGCAATGGAGTGGCACTGGCATGGAGCGAAGGGACGACTCGGAAATACCACGAAAATAAATCTATCCGCCGAGCCTGTTCCCATGTGGTAGGCGATATTTATGGGAAAACAATCGGTGCAGAAACTACTTTTGCAAAGTATTTGTACGGATTGGAGGAGGACGTCGCAACTTTATTGGAACAGATTCTCTCAGGGGAGGAGACGGGCGGTCAGGGGCAGGATATTACGCTGACCATTGATGCGGCATTAAGTGAGTATATCTATAAAAAGATGGAAGGGCGTAGAGGTTCAGTTGTCGTTTTGAACTATAAAACGGGTGAAATTCTCGCCAGTGTCAGTATTCTTACTTTTGACCCGATTACGGTGAAGACAGATGAATTGGAGGATTCAGCTTTGGTGGATCGGGCGACGATGGGGCGCTATCCACCCGGCTCAATTATGAAAATTGTCACTGTTTCGGCAGCCATAGAACAGGGCTTGGATCCTACTTATACTTGTACGGGCAGCGATATTATCGGCGGGCAGTCTGTTACCTGCACAAAAGCACATGGGGAACAGAATCTGGAAGAGGCATTTGCCAATTCCTGCAATACCTATTTTGCTAATTTATCGATAAAACTGGGTGGCAGTACTTTAAAAAAACAAGCAGAAAAATTTGGATTCAATAAGAACTTTGATTACAGTGATTTTACACTTTACCGCAGCAATTTTGAGGTTTCTTCGGAAGAGGGAGATATTGCCTGGGCAGGAATCGGGCAATATAACGATTTAATAACACCTATGCATGCGGCATTGATGGCAGCAACGATTGCCAATGACGGTGTAATGCCTGAGCCGCGGTTGCTGAAGCGTGTGGATGGCAGTGAAGTTTTCCATTGGGGATTGGATAAATCCACCAAAGTACTTTCGCAGGAAACGGCTACAGCCGTTAAGCAAATGATGGGTAAAGTAGTACAGAGCGGGACGGGAACTTCTGCTGCGATTAGCAAATCAACCGTTTATGGAAAGACGGGAACAGCCGAGTATATGGAAAATGGGGAAATCAAAAATCATTCCTGGTTTGTAGGTTTTTTGGGAGAAGAACATCCCTATGCGGTGGCAGTGTTGTTTGAAGGCGCCGGTTATGGATCTGCGCATGCGGCACCGGTTGCGGCGGATATTTTTGAATATTTGATTGGATAAGGAGTAGAAAATGAAGCTGTACAGCAGCACAGTGGAAGAAAAACTGAAAACCCTGCCTGACGATCCGGGTGTTTATTTGATGCGAAATGCGCAGGGAACTATCATTTATGTAGGGAAAGCACGGGTGCTGAAAAACCGGGTACGCCAGTATTTTGGCGTGGGTGCTCAAAAAATTTCTAAAACGGCGGCAATGGTGAGTCAGATTGCAGATTTTGAATACATCATTACCGACAGCGAAAAGGAAGCGTTGATTTTAGAATGCAATCTCATCAAGGAATATCAGCCGCATTACAATATTCTGCTGAAAGATGGTAAACATTATCCTTATGCAAAAGTGGATTTGAAGAAAGACTATCCGATTATTGAAATTGTGCGCAAAGTGGAACGAGATGGGGCTAAATATTTTGGCCCTTATCTGGAGGCATATTCCATACGGGAGATGCTGGACGCAATTTATAAGCTTTTTCCTTTGCGAAGCTGTAAAAAGGAACTCGAGGTAAACGGTCGCAAAGAGCGCCCTTGCCTCAATTATCAGATGGGAAGATGCATGGGACCATGTGCCCATAAGATTTCCAAAGCAGCATATCGGGAGATTGTCGATGGTGTGCTGGAATTCCTGGCAGGAAATTACAAACAATTGGAGCAGCAGCTGAAAACGGATATGTTGGAGGCTTCTGCGAAAATGGACTACGAAAAAGCGGCAGCCTACCGGGATAAGCTGCGCATTTTGGAACGGGTAAAACAAAAACAGAAGGCGGGATTTCCCGATCTGAATGACAGGGATATTTTTGCAGCGGTGCTGGGAGAAAAATATGGTGCGGTGCAGGCGTTTTTTGTGCGCAAAGGTAAAATTACCGGAGCGAAACGCTTCTTTATGGAGGAACCCGGCAGCAAAGAAGAACTGATAGAAGGCTTTTTAAAACAATACTATATGGATGCGGGTTATATTCCCAAGCGGATTTATGTCAATGCATTTCCGGAAGACCATGCATTGCTGAATGAATGGCTGACGGATTTAGGCGGGCACAAGGTCGAATTGATCTTACCGCAGCGCGGAGAACATAAAAAATTGGCAGACATGGCAGAGAAAAATGCCCGGGAAGCATTAAAGCGCAAAGAGCAAAGCGAGATTCGAGCATATGAGCGCAGTGTGGGTGCTGCCAAAAAACTGGGCGAGATATTGGGCATTGGCTATATCCGACGTATGGAATGCTATGATATTTCCAATACACAGGGAACGGATTCCGTAGCCTCTATGGTCGTTTTTATCGACGGCAAGCCGGATAAAAAGGAATATCGCCGTTTCCGTATTAAAACGGTACAGGGAGCTAATGACTTTGCTTCTATGGCAGAAGCTTTAGAGCGCCGGATTCGGGAAGGATTTAAGGCAGAGGACAAAGAACGGGGATTCGGGGCGGTACCGGATCTGATTGTGGTAGATGGTGGAAAAGGGCAATTGAGCAGTTCGGTTGCCATATTGGAATCATTGGGAATGGAAGATATACATATTGTCGGCCTTGCAAAACGGGAAGAGGAAATTTTTCTGCCCGAACGGGATCAAAGTATTTTATTGGATAAGAATTCGCCGGAACTGGGTTTGATTACGGCAATTCGTGACGAAGCACATCGTTTTGCCATTACGTATCATCGTTCTTTGCGGGAGAAGCGGACGATTGCCTCTGAGCTGGATAAAATCAAAGGCGTTGGGCCTAAGCGCAGGCAGGCACTGCTGCAGGCGTTTGGCGATGTAGAGACGATCCGTGGCGCCGGAATTGATGATTTGGCTGCGGTGCCGGGGGTAGATATTACTACAGCCCGTGAAATTTACAAATATTTTAATGCGTAAAAAGCGAATTATTTTAAAAAAATATTTTTCTGATCGATTGATGCTTTACTTTATAAAAATTATGCGTTATGATAGGTAAAGAAAAATCAATAGGAGAACCCCATGAAAAACGCAATCGTTTTTGCAGCTGGATACTTTTATTATTACTTTTACTTTATGTTTCACAAAGTAAGAGTGATTTTTGCTGCTAAAAATGGGGTGTATGCATGATAAACAAAGAAAAGCATAGGGCTTCGCAGTGAAATCACTGAGAAGCCTTTTTTATTGCGGAGGAGAGAGCAGTATGATAGCAGTTTTAAAACAAGGTGTATCCAAACAACAAGTAGAGAATCTGATCACATGGTTTCGCAGCAGAGGGTTGGATGTCCATATTTCTGAAGGAAAGTTTCAAACAATCATTGGTCTGATCGGCGATACCAGCAAGGTAGATATTGATCTTTTGAATGGATTGGAAATCATTGAATCGGTAAAACGCATTTCAGATCCGTTTAAGAGTGCGAACCGCAAGTTCCATCCGGATGATACGGTAATTGATATTGCAGGCCATAAAATCGGAGGCGGAAACTTCCAATTTATTGCAGGCCCTTGCTCGGTAGAAACGCATGACCAGATTCTGGAAGTGGCGCAGGGAGTCAAGGCGGCCGGAGCCAATTTGCTGCGCGGTGGCGCATTCAAACCACGTACTTCGCCTTATGATTTCCAGGGGCTGAAAGGAGAAGGCATCGAATTGCTTTTGGAAGCCAAGAAAAAAACCGGTATGCCCATCGTTACCGAGATTATGAATATTAATAACCTGGATTTGTATGAACAAGTGGATGTCATTCAGGTAGGGGCGCGTAATATGCAGAACTTTGATCTGCTGAAAGAACTGGGACGTACTGACAAGGTAATTTTGCTGAAGCGCGGTTTGGCCAACACCATGAAAGAATTGTTGATGAGTGCGGAATATATTATGTCCGGCGGCAATGAACGAGTGATTCTTTGTGAACGAGGGATTCGTACTTTCGAGACATATACGCGTAATACGTTGGATCTGGCGGCTGTCCCCATGCTGAAGGAACTGACGCATCTTCCGGTCGTCGTGGATCCAAGCCATGCAACCGGTACCGCACGGTTGGTAAAACCGATGGCGATGGCGGCGGCGGCAGCAGGTGCGGATGGATTAATGATCGAGGTACATAATGACCCCAAAAATGCACTGTGCGATGGAGCGCAATCGATTACGCCGGCAGAGTTTGCCGATGTAGCCGAACGGGTGAGAAAGATTCGTGAGGTGATTTTTGAATGATGAAGGTAGGCATTGTCGGTTTAGGATTGATTGGCGGTTCATTGGCAAAAGCGTATAAGGAAAGCGGAGAAGCGGAAGTCTATGGATTCGATCGGGATGAGGGAACCATGCTCTTGGCGCAGACGGTAGAGGCAATTGACGGGGTGCTGGATGAAACGGTGCTGCCGGATTGTGATTTACTGCTCATTGCATTGTATCCACAAGCGGCGATTGATTATTTGCAGGCGCATGCAGCGAAAATCAGCAAATCGACTCTGGTGATCGACTGCTGCGGTGTAAAGCAGGTCGTCTGCGATGCCTGTTTCCCTATTGCACAGCAGTATGGATTTACTTTTATTGGTGGGCACCCTATGGCGGGTACACAATATTCCGGCTTTGGCAAAAGCAGAGCCAGCTTGTTTAAGGGCGCATCCATGATTTTGGTTCCTCCGACCTATGATAATATTGAATTATTGGATCGGGCAAAGCAGATGCTGAAACCGGTGGGATTTGGAAGAACGGTAATCACAACGGCGGATAAGCACGATGAGATGATCGCTTTTACTTCTCAAATGGCACATATCGTCTCCAACGCATTTATTAAAAGCCCGGCAGCAAAGGAACATAAAGGCTTTTCGGCAGGAAGTTATAAGGATTTGACGCGTGTGGCCTGGCTGAATGAGAATATGTGGACGGAACTTTTCATGGATAATCGCCAGAAACTGATTCGGGAAATTAATATTCTCATGCATTCTCTGGAACAGTATAAAATTGCTTTGGAGCAGGAAAATGTACCGATGCTCTGGGAATTGCTGCGCGAGGGGCGTATCTGCAAAGAGGAGGTAGACGGCGGCAGATGATCACGGTAAATGTTGAAGCATCCAAAGCTTATAAAGTACATATCGGAGCAGGGCTTTTAGAACAGGCGGGCGAATATGCAAGAGAGATCTTGGGCGGCGAAAAAGCGGCTATTGTTACCGATGATACAGTGGATCGGCTCTATGCGGAAAAAGTGGAAGCCTCGTTGCGCACCCATGGATATGAAGTGGTAAAATTTGTCATTGACAGCGGCGAAGCCTCCAAGAATGCGGAAAACTATATTGCTTTACTGAATTTCCTGGCGCGGCAGAAGGTTACCCGCAGCGATTGTGTGATTGCGTTGGGAGGAGGAGTCCCGGGAGATTTGGCAGGCTTTGCAGCGGCGACTTTTTTGCGCGGAATTGCTTATATGCAGATTCCGACAACTCTGTTGGCTATGGTTGATTCCTCTGTGGGCGGAAAAACAGCCATCGATTTGGATGCGGGCAAGAATCTGGCAGGCGCTTTTTATCAACCGAACGTGGTGTTGTGTGATCCGACTGCCCTGCATACGCTGCCGCCGCAGATTTTTGCCGATGGTTGTGCAGAAGTGATCAAATACGGCGTGATTTTGGATGCGGAATTATTTGTATGGCTGAAGCAGCCTATCCAATCTCAGATTGAACGTGTGATTGCCCGTTGTGTACAATTAAAGCGGGATGTTGTCATGCAGGATGAGCAGGATCATGGAGTACGCCAGCTGCTGAATTTTGGGCACACCATCGGGCATGCAATAGAAGCAAATAGTCATTTTATGATTTCGCATGGCAGTGCAGTGGCGATCGGCATGTGCATTGCGGCGGAAGCTGCAGCCAAACAAGGGCTTTGCAGCGAACAATGCGTGCTGGAAATAGAGCAGATGGTTACCAGGTATCATTTGCCTGTACAGACGGAATATACGGCAGATCAACTTTGCCGGGCGGCATTGTCGGATAAAAAACGCAATGGAAGCAGCATTAACTTGATTCTACCCGAGCGCATTGGGCATTGCTGTATTCGGAAAATTCCGGTAGAAGAGCTGCAGAACTTCATAGAGGCAGGAATATCGGCAAGGAGGAAGCCATGCAGGTAACGATTCAAAGGGCGGCGCTGAGCGGGGAACTCAAAGCGATAGCTTCCAAGTCTCATGCGCATCGTCTGCTTATTTGCGCTGCATTATCGCAGCAGTCAAGCAAGGTGCTGTGTAGCGAGACTTCGCAGGATATTGAAGCGACGGCGGACTGTCTGAACGCTTTGGGAGCACAAATTCGGCGGGAAAATGATTATTTTTCGGTGGTGCCTGTTTGGAAAGCGCTGCAGAAGGAACGAAAATTGTATTGTCGGGAAAGTGGTTCTACGCTGCGCTTTTTATTGCCTGTTGCCTGTGCTTTAGGAGGTTCTACGCAGTTTTATGGAGAAGGCCGTTTGCCGCAGCGGCCGCTTTCGCCACTATATGAACAGCTGCAACTGCATGGATGCACATTGAGCCCGCAGGCTCAGACGCCGCTCTGTTGTAGTGGAGCGTTGCACAGTGGAGCATATGAATTGCCCGGGAATGTTTCCTCGCAATTTACAAGCGGATTGCTTTTTGCATTGTCGCTTCTGGAGGGAGACAGTACGTTACGGCTGACCGGCAAAGTGGAATCATTGCCCTATATTCAAATGACTTTGCAGGCGTTGGAACAGACGGGGGTTTGTATTCGCCAGCAAGGACAAACGTTTCAGATTGCAGGTGGCCAATATTATCAGGCACCGGAAATTTGTAAAGTAGAAGGGGATTGGTCAAACGCGGCATTTTGGCTGTGTGCAGGTGCTTTGCAGGGGAAAGGGATCTGTTGCAATGGCCTTTGGGCTGATTCGCTGCAGGGGGATCGTCGGGTGCTTTCTTTGTTGCGGCAATTTGGTGCACAGGTGGAACAAACAAAGGATGCATGCCGTGTTGCGCCAGCTCCACTGCATGGAATTGCGATTGATGCAGGCAATATTCCCGATCTGGTGCCTATTCTTAGCGTGGTAGCATGTGCTGCGCAGGGGCAGACGCATATTTACAACGCTGGGCGCCTGCGTATCAAGGAAAGCGATCGTCTGCAAACAGTATATGAAGTACTGCACACGCTGGGCGCCGAAGTGCAGCTGCAGGAGGATGGATTTATAATTCAGGGTAAAGGGAAGCTGCAGGGAGGCGTAGTACAGGCATATGGTGACCATCGGATTGCCATGATGGCGGCGATTGCAGCCTGTCTGTGCACCGAACCTGTGGTTATCTGCGGCGCCGAAGCAGTAAATAAATCGTATCCGGGGTTTTTTGCAGATATGCAGCAATTGGGAGCACAGCTGAAAAAGGAGAATGCATAGATGGGTTCTATCTACGGAGAAAATATACATATTTCTATTTTTGGGCAATCGCATTCGGCGGCAATTGGCGTCAGCATTGATGGATTACCAGCAGGAAAAAGGATTGATATGCAGCAGCTGGCAGCATTTATGGCGCGCCGGGCACCGGGGCGGAATGCTTATTCTACAAAACGGAAAGAAGAAGATCTGCCGGAAGTATTGGGCGGCATGGTTGAAGGTAAAACGTGTGGTGCTCCCTTTGCGGCGATAATTCGTAATCGGGATACGCGTTCTCAGGATTACAGCAATTTAAGAGATGTTCCAAGGCCGGCGCATGCTGATTATACGGCACAGATGAAATTTGGCGGAGCACAGGATGTGGCCGGTGGTGGACACTTTTCCGGCCGTTTAACGGCACCGCTATGCATTGCCGGGGGAATTTGTATGCAGCTGTTGGAGCAGGAAGGAATCCATATAGGTGCGCATATACAATCGATTGCGGGCATCTCCGATGACGCTCTGGATGCAGTTGATATGCAGGGAGAAGCATTGGCTGCTGTCAAGCAAAAGGAATTCCCGGTACTGAATGATTTGCAGGGAGAGCAAATGCGAGAAGCAATTGAGGCGGCTCGCCGGGAAAAAGATTCCGTGGGCGGAATTATAGAGTGTGCGGTCGTAGGTGTGCCGGCAGGATTAGGGGATCCCATGTTTCTGGGAATGGAAAATCGGTTGGCCGCAATCCTGTTTGGTATTCCGGCTGTAAAGGGGTTGGAATTTGGAAACGGATTTGCCTGTGCTGCTCTGCGGGGTTCTGAAAATAACGATGCTTATTGTATGCGGGATGGGAAAGTGTATACGGCAACTAATCGCCATGGAGGTATTCTGGGCGGAATTACTTCGGGCATGCCTATCCTGTTCCGGGTTGCGTTGAAACCAACGCCTTCTATCGGCAGGGAACAGCAGAGCATAAGCCTGACACAGGGAAAGCAAACGCCATTGGTGATACAGGGAAGGCATGATCCCTGTATTGTGCCGAGAGCAGTACCTTGTGTGGAAGCAGCGGCTGCGATTGCCGTTTATGACGCATTTTTGAGTTATAAAAAGGAGAGATGAGATGAGTCTGGAAGAGTTACGTACACAAATCGATGGGATTGATGAAAAAATGCTGGAGCTGTTCCAACAAAGAATGGAGGTGTCCAAACAGATAGCAGCATATAAACAGCAACATCAACTGCCTATATTGGACAGTGCCCGAGAGAGAACAAAACTATCTGAAATCAGCAAAAAAGCAGGGGAGGAATTATCCACCTATGCCTATGCGTTGTATTCCGATATTATGGATATGAGCAAGGCTTGTCAGGAAAAGATGCTGCATCCGGATTCTCCATTGAAGACTCGAATTCAGCAAACAATCTCCGAAACACCGCAACTGTTTCCGGAAAATGCGATTGTTGCTTGCCAGGGGGTAGAGGGCGCATATTCTCAACAGGCTTGTGATAAGCTGTTTTCCAGATCCAGCATCATGTATTTCAATAGTTTTGAAGGCGTGTTTTCTGCGGTGGATCATGGCCTTTGCCGGTATGGCGTATTGCCGCTGGAAAACAGCACAGCCGGATCAGTTAATAAAATCTACGACCTCATGATGAAATATAATTTTAACATTGTGAGAAGTGTACGCCTAAAGGTAGATCATAACCTGTTGGCAAAAAAGGGAACAAAACTGGGAGAAATCAAAGAAATCTATTCTCACGAACAGGCGATCAACCAGAGCACGGAGTTCATTAAAAGCCTGGGAGACGTCAAGGCAACCGTTTGCGCAAATACGGCAATAGCCGCACAAATGACGGCACAGTCGGAAAGAAGAGATGTGGGGGCACTTTCTTCCCGGGCCTGTGCAGAACTTTACGGTTTGGAATGTCTTGCTTCCTCCGTGCAGGATAAGGGGAATAATTATACCCGTTTCATTTGCATTTCAAAACAGCCGGAGATTTATCCGGGAGCAGATAAGACGAGTATTATGATGATATTGCCGCATCGCCCCGGTTCTCTTTATAAGGTACTGGCTCGCTTCTACTCCTTAAATATCAACCTGATTAAACTGGAAAGCCGGCCTCTGCCCGATCGGGATTTTGAATTCATGTTCTATTTTGATTTGGAAACCTCGATTTATTCTCCAAAATTTGCGGAATTGATGGCAGAACTGGATGGCCTTTGTGAAGAATTCAAATATTTAGGCAGTTATTCGGAGGTTATTTGATGGCGGGAACGTATGGGTTGTTGGGAGAAAAGCTGGGGCACAGTTTTTCTCCGCAGATTCATGAGCAGTTGGCGGATTATCACTATGGATTGTACGAACAGACTCTGCAGCAATTGGAAGATTTTTTTGCGCGCAAAGCCTTTGACGGCTTGAATGTGACGATCCCTTATAAGAAAACAGTGCTGCCGTTTTTACAGGAAATTTCGCCGCGGGCACAGCGCATTGGTTGTGTCAATACGGTAAAAAAGCGCAAAGACGGAACGCTTTACGGGGATAATACCGATTATGACGGATTTTTGTATCTGCTAAAAAAGTTGGGCGTGCAGGTGCAGGGGAAGAAAGCGCTGGTATTGGGCAGCGGCGGCGGTTCATTGACAGCGCGCACGGTGTTGCAAGAAGAAGGGGCGGCAGAAATTCGAATTATCTCCCGCAGCGGGGAAGATAATTATCAGAACCTGGAGCGCAATTATGATGCGCAAATTATTGTCAACACAACGCCGGTAGGCATGTATCCGAATAATGGCAAAGCGCCATTGGATCTTACGCCGTTTCGGCAATGCGAAGCGGTGGTGGATATTATTTATAATCCTGCCAGAACTAAATTGCTGCTGGATGCGGAAAGGTTGGGGATTCCCTGCATCAATGGGTTACCCATGCTGGTTGCGCAGGCAAAACGCGCTTGTGAGATTTTCACGGAGACAGAGATTGCCGAAGAGCGAATTGATGAGATAACGGCGCAAATTGAGCGACAGACGAAGAATGTGATTCTGATTGGCATGCCGGGATGTGGAAAAACGACGATTGGCCGTGCATTGGGAAAGTTATGCGGTCGGGAGAGCGTGGATATTGATGCATGCATTGTAGAGCGCATCGGCAAAAGTATTCCTGAGTTCTTTGCAGAACAGGGAGAGAAGGCGTTCAGAAAATTGGAAACGGAAGTATTATCCGAAGTATGCAAACGCAGCGGCCTGATCATATCGACCGGCGGCGGTGTAGTCACGCAAGCTTGTAATCTGGATATTTTGCGACAGAACGGTAATATCATCATGCTGGAGCGGCCGATTGAAGAACTTTCGGTGGCAGGGCGGCCGGTTTCTCAGAGTCGAAGTGTGCAGACGTTGGCGAAGGAACGCATGCCGCTCTATCGCGGCTGGAGCGAGCGCGCAGTGGCCTGCATCGGCGTACGACAGACAGCTGAAAAAATTAAGGAGGAGCTGAAGTTATGAAATTATTGGTCATTAATGGGCCCAATCTCAATTTTCTGGGGATTCGCGAGCCGGATATCTATGGGGCACAAACCTTTTCGCAATTATTATCTTTTGTGGAAAAAGTCTGTGAAGAAGAACAGATTCAAGTGGAATGCTTTCAATCAAACCATGAAGGCGCGATTGTAGATGCTATTCAGCAGGCTTATTTAAATCGGGTAGATGGCATTGTTATCAATCCGGCAGCTTATACACATACCAGCGTTGCCATTTTGGACGCTTTAAAAGCGGTGTGTATTCCGGCAGTAGAAGTTCACCTTTCGGATATTTATGAACGGGAAGAGTTCCGCCATGTTTCCTATCCGTCATTGGTTTGCAAAAAATCAATTTATGGGAAGGGCTTTGAAGGCTACCGTGAAGCAATTCTGTTTTTAAAGGAATATCTTTCAAATAAATAATAAAAAGAGGCTTTGGAGCATTAAAAATGCTGCCAAAGTCTTTTTACTGCAAGGGCTGCCAAGACTATTTTAATGGTATCCGGAAGCAAAAAAGGAATTACACACCAGGAAAGGGCAGTGCCAAGGCCAATGGGCCCGGTGTTGCGAGCATAGACGATTAAAAACCAGGCAGTGCCGAAACAATAGCAGATCAGCAAACCGCAAAAGAAAGCTGCAATTAATATGGGAAAACTATGGCCGAATCGGTTGATGATCAGCCCAGCTGTAAGCGCTAAAAAGAAAAAGCCAATGAGATAACCGCCAGTGGTACCAAATAAAATGCCCAAGCCACCGGAAAAACCGGCAAAAACAGGCAAGCCGATCGCTCCCAATAACAGATAAATCAATATACTCAGTAAAGAACGCTTAGTGCCTAATAAACCTACCATAAGGAAGATGGCGAAAGTCTGCAATGTAAAAGGGACTAAGGTAGGTATGGAAATCCAGGAGCAGATAGCTGTAAGAGCACTGAACAAGGCCATATAGGCAATATTTTTTGGGCCGAATAAAGCCTTGGAAGCAGAAAAACGAATAGGTTGCATAAAACACCTCTTAAAAAATGGTATCCATAGCGTACCATGGAAAGAGTTTTATGTCAACCTATCTCATAAAAATGGTTTACATTTAAAAATTCATATCAAAGCATAGCTTTTACGCGTAAAAATAATCGCGAATAGAATCTGCAATATCTCTCAGAAATATATCCAAAATACGTGAAATCTGACAAATTACGCGTAAAATGGGTTAAAAGTATAATTTACCAATAGGATCGGAAAATGCACGGAAACCCGGTATTTGGGTATGCGACCAGTGCATTTTCCGATGTTCTATAGAATTTGATTGAATATGGAACCTGGATTGCAGCAGATGCAATGAAGGAATATTTTCCGCATGGGAGAATACAGATTTCAGGTTCTGTTTTTCAAATCATCTCATTTCCGGTGCCAACTCACCAGTTTCAGCCAATTGCTCCAGGGCAGAAATTGCTTCCTGCTCATCTTTGCCATTGGCAACAACTGTTATTTTGCCGCCTTCCGGGATGCCGAGAGAGAGTATCCCCATAATGCTTTTGCCATTGATTTTTTTGTTTTCGCATTCGATCAGGATCTGCGATTCAAAATGGCCTGCAACCTGAGTAAACATGGCAGCTCCTTTGGATTTCAATCCGGAAGGGATATGAATGGTGAGTTCCTTATATAACATGATGATCCTCCTATATATGTATGATGTTTATGATGGATCCGGGAGTGTAGCGCGAATCGCGTCTGCAATCTCCGCAATTTTTCTCAGACGATTGTTGATGCCTGAACGGCTGATGCCGTCGCTCATGGAAGCCAGCTCGCTGAGCGGTGCTTCCGGATAAGCAAGGCGCAGGTGCGCAGCCTCCTGCAAAGACGGCGACAGGCTATCCAAGCCCTGATATTGTGCAATTAATTGAATATTTTCAATTTGAGTCATTGCAGCACGCACGACCTTATCGATATTGGCATTTTCAAAATTGATTTGTCGGTTAACAGTATTGCGGATATCTTTCAGCATCCGGGCATTTTCCAACTCCAGCATGCAGCTATGTGCGCCAGTAATGGTTAAGACTTCACTGATGCTTTGAGCATCTTTCAAATAAGCGGAATAGCCGTTTTTGCGTTCCAAATATTTAGCATGCAGATTAAAATCCGCCAATACAGAAATTACCGCTTCTGCTGTCGATTGAGAGCCGGATATCAATTCCAGATGATAATTCTTCTGCGGATTGGAAATGATACCGCCACCCAGAAGGGCACCGCGCAGATAAGCTGCTTTACAGCAATTACGCTCCACTAGCTGTTGAAACAACTCGCTTCGGCAGTCTATGGTAAAGCGGAATCCCATGGGAATAGCTAAATCGTGCAGAAAACATGGGAAATCCGGAGGTTGTATTTTCAATTGATAGATCTCTTTTTGCAATTGGTTGCTGCTTTGAATCAGCTGGCACTCTGTCTGATATAGCTTTTTTACCAGAGAAAATACACGGGTAACAACACTTTTATGCTCTGTGGATATTTTGATATGCATACCGTCTGCCCCCAGAGAGAGCGCACCGCAGGCATGAGCAATGCCGGCCAGTTCTGCGCGGGCACAATGCAAATGCCGGATACTTGACTGACAGAGATCTTCCTTTACACGAGAAGAAAAAGATTGCATATATTTACGCTCCTCTGCCGGGATTAACCGGGAAACCTGCGGCGCACGGCTGCCTGCTCCAAATTAATATCTCGGTGCTCTACCGTAGCGCGGCAGTTTTCAGCCAATAATTTCTGATAAAGAGCTTCTGCCAAGGCGACGCTGCGATGCATACCGCCCGTGCAGCCGATGGCAATAGTTAATTGCTTTTTATCCTGCTGCAGGTAGTATGGAGCAAGGTGACAGACCATCTTGCATGCCTCTTCCAGGAAAAACTGTGCTTCCGGAAAGCTGAGAACATAATTGCGCACCTTTGGATCCATACCGGTACTTGTCCGAAAATCATCGATATAAAACGGATTGGGCAGAAAACGCATATCAAATACCAGATCCGCGTCGATGGGGATGCCGCGTTTGTAGCCAAAGGAAATAACCGACATTAATAGCCGGAGGTCTGCCTGTTCCCGATAACGGCGATGCAATACTGCAGATAGCTGACGTACGGTATAAGTACTGGTATCCAGTACGTAAGAGGCCATATCCTTGATACGCTGTAAACGTTCCCGCTCTGCAAAAATACCGGAAAGTACATTGCCGCTGCCGGAAAGCGGATGTTTGCGCCGAGTTTGCGTAAAACGGCTGACCAAAGCATTGTCCGAAGCGTCCAGAAAAATGATATCCAACTCCACATCCATCTGCTTCAGTTCTTCAATGGCGTCATAAATAGCTTCAAACATTGCTCCCATACGCATATCGGCAGCTAAAGCAATATTTTTGGGCGGATTGGGGCTGTCCATACAAATCTTTACAAATTGAGGGATCAATGCCGGAGGAATATTATCTGCACACAAGAAATCAATATCTTCTAAGGTTTTGAGTGCAGAAGATTTTCCGGCACCGGAAATTCCGGTAATGATGGTTACTTTCATATTGTAAATTCCTTTCTGCCATTTTGAGACTGCACCTCAGCCGGCTTTTGCAGATAGTGCCGGAGATGAAGCTCATGTACGGCCGATCAGTCGGACTTCTGGTTCTAATAAGACGCCAAAGTTATGCAAAACACAATTCTGTATATGTGCAATTAACGCTCGAATGTCATCGGTTGTAGCATTGCCGGTGTTAATGATAAAACCGGCATGTTTTTCGGAAACCTGAGCTCCGCCGATGGAAAATCCTTTGAGCCCGCATTGTTCGATGAGGGCACCGGCATAATAACCTTCCGGGCGCTTGAAAGTGCTACCCGCGCTGGGGTATTCCAGAGGTTGTTTGCAACGACGGGCTGCATTCAATTCTCGAACGCGCTGTTTGGCAGCATCAACATCTCCATGCTCCAACAGGAAAGAAGCGGAAAGAATTGCAAATTCCCGTTCCATAAAAATGCTGTGCCGATATCCCATAGCCAATTCCGACGAGGAAAACTGTAAAATATTACCTTGGGCATCCATAGCGCGCACGGATTGGACAAATTGCGAAAGCTCTCCGCCATAGGCTCCGGCATTCATATAAATTCCTCCGCCAACAGTACCCGGAATACCGGAAGCGAATTCCAACCCCGTTAAACCTGCTTCTAATGCGGTTCCGCACAATGCGGAAAGTTTAGCGCCGGCCTGTGCCGTAATGCAACGACCTTCGATGGTGATGCGTGAAAAATTTTTCCCCAATAGAATCACTGCGCCGGCAATACCGCGGTCGCTTACTAAAATATTGGAACAGTTGCCAAGAAGGAGAAATTCTCCTGAGAACAGCCCAAGGCAAAAGGCAAGCTGGTTTTCGTCGGAAGGGAAAACGATGAGGTCTGCCGGGCCACCGGTGCGGAATGTAGTATATTCTGCCATTGGTGCATGTACTCGAAAGGCAATTCCATTTTTTGAAAGCAAATCAAGAAAATTCTGATCCATGAAGTATCCTTTGAACATAAGCGGCAGTGATGCCGCCTATCGTGCATACAGTTTATGATTTCAATTTCAATTTTACACGAAACGGTACTTTTATTCAACAAAGAAAGCTGTTTATTTACCCAACTGTAATATTTCGCGGCATTGCGTGATATCGGAAAAGAGCAAATGAATATCTTGAGTGCCGGCAGCAGCCAGGGCGAAATGATTGGGAATACAGGCGGAATGGCTCATATGCGCATATTCCTGCAGATACAGAGGAGTATCTTCATAGATTTCTTCCTGTGAAGTGGTAGGAAGCATATAAAGAGAGGTCAGGCTTTTTTGAGCCGTATCGGAGAGAAGGGACGCGGCAAAGGCTTGGCACATTTGCTCTTTAGCAGTCTCCAAATTTGCACGGACGGCAATGAATTGGCAAAGATCCGTGTAGTCGGAAAAGGCATAAGTTTTGAGGGTGATCGCGTTAGTCTGGTTTTGTGCATCTGCTTTTTTGGCTTCTGCAGCAGGGCAGAGAAGTAAGGTGCTTTGCTTCTCCCAAAAGTCACTCGAAGTTCGATAAAGATCCCGCTGCCAAAATTGAAGGTGCTCTGAAGAAAGGCTTCCGTCTCTGACAAATTGATAACTGAGCGGAGCATAGAAAGCTGCAGTACTGCCTAATGAGAGCTCGGCAGAGGTGCTGTGCGCAAATGATTCGGTCAGTTCAGAGAGAGCATCGGCTGATAATTCACTGTCAAAAGGCAATGAAATATCATCATAGAAAAGAACATCCTGGTTACAGCAGAGGGTATAAAAATCGGCCATATAGGGATAAGCGTATAAGGCGTTTTGATAGCGCCCGATATTGCGGTAGGGTTGCAGCAGACAATGCTGATCGGGCAATTCGCTCAATTGAGAGGCACTGATATCAAACCCGAGTGGAAAGGAAATCAGGTCTGGGAATTCTCCTGCGGCAATGGCAGCTTCGGCTTCTTCCACTGTGAGTGCCTTTAGCTGGATGAAAACGTAAGGATTATTTTTTTCGAAAGCGCGGATGCGGGATTTCAAATAGGAAACTCCCGTTTCTCCACCGGTTTTAAAAGAAACGACGTGCCAAAGAGTTAAATTGCCGGTATAGCTGTTTTGTCTCTTTTGTTCCCAAAGGGTATATGTGTTTTTATGAATGCCCTGCATAATGAGCGCCGGGGATAAAAAGAGCAGACCGGCCAGTGCAAGGCATAAAAAAAGAGTAAAAGCTTTTTTCATGAATTACCTCTGTTGCTTTTACTCTATTTATATGTGGGGAAAGCGGGCAGATATGATGCTCAACCGAGCAGGTTGAGCAAATCCTGATCCAAAGATTCGGCAGGGTTATGCCCCAAAGATTTGAGGCGGAAATTCATTGCTGCCACTTCAATGATGATAGCCAGGTTACGGCCGGGGCGCACGGGAATGGTGATTTTCGGTACGTCAATGCCCAATAAAGTAGTATATTCTGTATTGACGCCCAGACGATCAATATCTTTTACATCGCCGGCTACCAAATGGATGCACAGAGTGATGGTCTTGCTTTCCATAACGGCACCCATGCCATACAATACGGAAACATCGACCAGACCGATCCCGCGGATTTCCATCAAGTGCCGTATAACGTCTGGCGAGCGGCCTATCAGGACGTTATCCGAAATCTTGCGTATTTCAACAACGTCATCAGCAATCATGCGATGGCCGCGCTTCAGCAGTTCCAGAGCAGTTTCGCTTTTGCCGATCCCGGATTCACCGGTGAGAAATACACCCACGCCATAGACATCGATCAGGCCTCCGTGCCGGGCAATGGTTGGCGCAAGCTCGTTATCCAGAAAAATGGAAACGAGATTGGAAATCTTCATGGTATCCAAGGAAGAGAGGAATAAAGGAACGTCGTATTTGCGGGCTACTTCAATAATCTGCTCATCCGGATACTGATCGCGGGAAATGATAACACAGGGAATCGGATAACTGAAATAAGTTTCCAGACGCTCCTGCCGAACAGCAGGATCCAGGCTTTTCAGGTATTCGATTTCGCCTTTACCGAATAGTTGCACCCGATCCATGGAAAAATATTCGAAAAAACCACTCAATTGAAGCCCTGGTCGATTAAGGTCACTGGAATGGATATTAAGTGTTTTTTGCCCTCCCAAATAAATAGGAGTAAGCTGTAGACCTTCGATAAATTTTTTTACTTTGATGGTTTTTTTCATAGGTAATTACTTTCTCAGAATAAATTTTTCAATCACTTCGGTAACGCCTTCGTGATCGTTGTCTGCAGAGATATAATCTGCAATTTCCTTAATTTCATCTAATGCGTTGCCGACTGCTACGCCCAGGCCTGCATATTCGATCATGCTGGCGTCGATTTGGTTATCTCCGATGGCAATCAGCTCGCTCTGCTGCAGACCTAATTTTTCAGCTAATACCTTGAGCGCGACTCCTTTGTTTCCTTCAGGATTGTTAAGCTCCAGGAAAGTGGGGCGGGAGCGCCCGATGTTGAGCATGGGGAAACGTTCTGTCAGCATCGGTTGAATCTCTTTCAAACGTTCGGGCGATTCAATAATTAGAATTTTGGGGGTCTCAATGTGTTCGCGTTCAAACAGGTGCGGATCCTCTACCGGATTGAGTCCGCTGATCTCGTGGTATACATCGCTGGAAGGTGTATGCTTTTGGAAGATGTAATTACCATCTTCAAAGATTTGCACATACAGGCCTTCCTGCCGGCAAACTTCCAAAACCTGTTTTGCAATTTCGGGCTGGATATAGCAGGTGTGAATCAGGTTATAATCAGAATCAACTACCTGAGAACCGCCTCCGCAGATGGCTGGAGAATGCAGCCCCAGATCCTTTGCCAGCACTTTGACATTTGCAGCCATACGTCCGGAAGCCAATACTACATAAGCGCCGGCAGCCTCTGCCTCCTGCATGGCCCGCACAGAACGTTCGGTAATTTTTTTATCACTGGTAATGAGAGTGCCATCCATATCGAGGGCGATTAGTTTATACTGCAAAAAAACACAACTCCATTC
>JABLTO010000128.1_pt1 | contig 20541 bp, 14 predicted proteins | sample 7160091 | NCBI WGS metagenome assembly JABLTO01 (sample SAMN14651225, study PRJNA627086) | human gut metagenome | isolation source: feces | host: Homo sapiens
ACATACGGACAAGCCGCGAATCGGCTTGTTTCACCCCGTTTCAATGGATGCATCCGGGATTTTGGGCGCACGCCCAAAATCATCATCTATGCATCCATTATAACATACGGACTTTTTGTGTCAATACGAAATGTCCATATTTTATAAAATTTCGTCTGCATTTTCTATTGTCTCGCGCAGGGCGTTATGATACCATGAAACAAGAAAAAAAAATAAAAAAGCCGCTGCGGGCGGCGGAACGGAGCGTATTATGAACCATCAAACCGGTGCTTATCCCACCATGATTACCCCCTATCACCCCGACGGCTCGGTCGATTTTGACACCGTAAAGCGCTATGTAAAATGGTACCACGACAAAGGCTGCGCCGGCATCTTTGCCATCTGCCAGTCAAGCGAGATCATCTATCTTTCGGTCGAGGAACGGGTCGCGATTAACAAAACCGTGTACGAGACCGCGGCAGAAATCGCAGAAAACGGCGGCCGAAAGATGACGATTGTCTCTTCCGGGCATGTGGCCGACCGCTTAGAGGATCAGGCGGCAGAGCTGAACCAAATCATAGAAAGCGGCACCGACGCGCTGATTCTGATTACCAACCGCCTTGACCCCAACAACGAGGGCGACGATGTATGGATCAAAAATGCCGAAAAGCTGCTTTCCATGCTGCCCTCTGACGTTCCGCTGGGACTGTACGAGTGTCCGCTGCCCTACAAGCGCCTGGTAACGCCCAAAATTTTAAGATGGTGTCTTGCAACAGGGCGGTTTTATTACATGAAGGACACCTGCTGCGACGCGCAGACGATCAAAGAGCGGCTTTCGATCTTGGACGGCAGCTACTTTAAACTGTATAACGCAAACTGCCAGACGCTGCTCTCCTCGCTAAAGGACGGCGGCGCCGGGTACTGCGGCATTATGGCAAACTTCCACCCGGAGCTGTATGTCTGGCTGTGCGAAAACTATCAAAAGCAGCCGGAAAAGGCAGCGTTTGTGCAATCGCTGATCGGCACGGTCGGATTTACCGAGGTGGGGCTGCCCTATCCGCTGACGGCAAAGTATCACATGAATCTTTGCGGCATCAAGACGGAAAATATTGCACGTAACCGTAAATCGGAGGAGCTGACCGCGTATGTTAAGGACTGCACGCGGCAGATGCAGCTGCTGTGCGACACCGTTTATCAAAACATCATAAAATAACAACAAGGAGGGGTCAGCCCCTCCTTATTTTTGGTATTCATAGATTTTGACAAGGCCGCGCGCGGTGGAGGCAAGCACTGCCGCGGCATCGGCCGCAACAATCTCCTTCTCTGTGCAAAAGGCAAGCAGCTTTGCCGTCGCGCATTTGATGGCCTCCTTGCCGCCGATGACTACCTTTTCTTCCTCCGCCTTTGCGATCTCTCTCACCTCGCCCTCCAGCACCGCGCCGAGGAAAAAGCTGTAAACCGCGTCGGCGTCCGCCTGAAACTGGTTTTTCAGCACCCGAACCTTAAAGAGCGCCGCGTTGACGCCGTGTTCCTTGGCAAACGCATAACCGTCCTTTAACGCCTTTTCGTCAAGGCGCGTGCCGGCAAGATGCACCGCGTCCTTTAAAATGGTGTTCTGCGACAGGGCAGCGATCATCTCGCCGGTCAGCATGGTGGTAAAATCCACAATCCGCCCGGCGGCGTCCACGTGAATCAGCTTGGAATGTGACCCCGGCAGCACATAGACGGCTGCACGCTCTAAATGCTCCATCAGCCCGATCAGCTCGGTTTCCTCGCCGCGCATCATATCGGCGTCCGCAATCGTCTCTCCCTCCGTTTTCACGCCCGGAACAAAGACAAACGGGATCTCGCAGATGCTTGGAATCGTGACCTCGCGCATGCTTGCATGCAGCTCGCGGATTCCGGCCGGAACACGGATATGCGGCAGCGGACATAGGCCAAACTCTGACGTAATCATGCCGGAGGCAAGAATCCTCTTCACCGGCGCGTCACGCTCAGCCAGATGCCGCAGTGCGGCAATCGCGCGCTTTAGCGCGGCCTCAAACGCCGCCTTATGCTCCATATTGGACTTTGCGCCCATGCTGAGCGCCTCGGTGCGGACGATAGCGCCGTCCTTTACCAGGCTGACCCTGGTGTTGGTGGTGCCGCCGTCAATGGTGATATAGGTCATTGTTCGTCCCCTCCGGCTGCGGCTTTGTACTCTCTTGCAAGCGCGGTGAGCGCAGCAAAGTTTTTCTCCTTGATTAACTGCTTGTTGACAATGTTGCCGCCGATGCCGAACCCTGCCGCACCGGCCTTTAAATATTCTGCCATGTTATGCTGATTGATGCCGCCCACGGCAAGCAGTTTGATATGGGAAAGCGGCGCTTTGACCGCCTTAAAATAATCCGGCCCCACGCTGACCGCCGGGAACACCTTGACAAAGTCGGCGCCATAGGTGTGGGCGGCGCGGATTTCGCTTGCGGTAAAGGCGCCGGGCATCGAGATCAGCCCCAGTTCCTTGGTCTTTTGGATCACCGCGCGGTCAGTGTCCGGCGAGATGATAAATTCGCCGCCGGCGGCATAGGTGCGCTCCACCTGATCGGTCGTCAGCACGGTACCGGCGCCGATGTGCATGGTGTCCTTAAAATGCTCCTTCAGCAGCTGAATCCGCGCGGCAATCTCCGCATCGCTGACGCTGCCGTCCGCGCAGTAGGTGATCTCCAGCAGGCGGATGCCGCCCTCGTACATCGCCGCAGCAAACGGAATCAGATCCTCCCGATCCACGCCGCGGACAATGGCAACAATCTTTTCTTCTTCGATGGTTTTGACGAGATTCATTTTCCTCGCTCCTATCTTCTATGCTCTGCCGTTATCCGTCAAAAAGGGCATTTTAGCTCGCTTCACACAAAAAATTTCGGCTCACGTTTTTCCTGTCTTACAGGGCGCGGCAGCTGATTTTGCCGATCAGGCTGCCGGATGCATCGTTCTCCCTTGCGGCGGACTGCATATGCAGATAGCAAAGGCCGTTCGGGTGGTCGGTATGCTGCATCGAAAAGGTCAGATCCAGAAAATCCGCCGCCGTCACGCGCACCGTATTTTTTTCGCAGTCAAAGGTGAGGGTCAGATCGGTATACACGCTGTCCTGCCGCATCATGTCCGCACGCACTACAAAGCTGAAATCCGCAAAATATTCCACCGAATCATCGGTCGGATTCATCCAGTGATCGAGCAGCGACAGGCGCAAGCCCTCGCCGCGCACCAAAAGCTTTAGATCAATTCTGCCGCGCTTTGCGATCGGAAAGTTCCAGACCGCGCCGCTTTTATGATTGAGCAGACGTGCATCGTCCATCGAGGCAAGGTGGAGCGCCTCGCGGCCGTCGTCCTCCGGGCTTGGCACAAGCAGCGCGGAGCTTACGCGGTTATAGGCGCAGTGCCCGGCGTGGGAGAGCGGATTCTCCGCCGTGCCGCGGTAGCCGCCAAGCACGCTTTTGACATATGTCTGGGTCGAAAGCGCACGCATGCCGTGGATAAAATCCTCACTCCGCGCGGTCTCGTAGAGCCAGCCAATATCAAAGATTGCGATCTTTCGGCAAAGCGCGTGCTGCCCGTAGACAATCAGCACCTTTCCAAACGGCAGCTCCAGCGCCTCAAACTGATGCACGCTTTTGTCGCGGCTGCTTTCCGGGCCGCCGGCAGAACGAAAGTCCGCAGCGCAGCGCAGCGGATTTAAAGCAAGCTCGCGAAAGCCGATCCAGGTCTTGCCGTCATCCTCAGAGATGGCGACATGGTTGGCGTCACGGTTGGTGAACACATCCTCCCACACGCCGTCCGCACCGGCAAGCTCCGGCATCAGCTTGGTATTACACCAAAAGAAAAGCAGCCGCCCGTCAGAGAGCCGCTTTAAATGCGGCATTGTCCCGGTGGAATGGAAACAGGATTTTTCCGGCGCCGTCCATGTATCGCCGCCGTCATCGGAATAACAGATATAGTGATAGTCCTCCGCAGTGCGTGTTATCATCATCAGTGTGCCGTCCGCAAGCTCTGCGATAGTGTTTTCTCTGGTGTTTTGCTGCCAGCGCTCGCCCTTGTTCGGCCACATGGCATGATGCAGCGCGATCCCCTCGGTCGGAACGGTTTTCCAGCTTTCGCCGCCATCGTCCGAGATACAAAGGACATTAAAATACGCGCTCTCGTGGATTTTGGGACGTGCCTCGCAGCAGGGGACCAGAATCCGCCGGCGGCTGCGCATAAAAAACGGCAGCTTAAAATCCACATAAGTCTGATCGCTCACCAAAACCTCTCTGGGGTTGGTATCGTCCGGCGATGTGCCGATTTTTGCGACCGTGCCGCGTCCCTCCTCGCTCGTCAAGGCGAGATACTGCCCCGTCCACGGGATCTCGGCCGAGGCACCGAGCGTGCCCGGATCGTCAATCAGGTGCCGTTTCCAGGAAAGACCGGCATCACACGATTCGAGATAACAGCGCGTAGGGGATTTTTCAAACACGCTCTTTTTGCGGTAATGTCCGTAAAAGCGGATTCTGCCGTCCGGCAGCACACAAAGGCTGCGAAACGCGTCTTCGTCCGGTGCTGCGACAACCGTAGGTTCGTAGATATCGGATAGCTGCCTGATTTCATCACTGCCCAGCCGCTGCTCCATTTCTTCTAAATAAGTAAACATGATTACATTCCTCCGAATTTTGACGAGGTTTGTGAGAACCCTTTATGGAGGCCATTTTTTAGAAAAGATTTATATCTTACAGGGTATTCCGCGGTTTTTTTCTTTCTTCTCTTTTTCACTCGATGGCTCGGTCATCATCTTCTGCCGCCAGGGTCTGATACAAAGCAGGCAGACGGCCGTACCGAGAGCGGCAATCGCACACCACGCGGCAAGGGTAAAGCCCCAGCCCATCTTTTCGGACAGTACCGCGATCCCATAGGTGGAGAGTGCGCTGCCGATATAGGTGCAGGCGTTTAAAAGACCGGAAACCGTCGAGACATTGCCCTGTTTTTTGAAAAACGGCGGTATCATACAGGTAATCATCACGTTAACCCCGTGCATACAACCGGTCAGCGCCGCCGAAAACGCAACGGACGCGCCGGCAGAATGGCCGGTCACCGCCGTCAATAGGAGCGCTGACACCGCACCGCCGCCAAAGAACACACCGGCGCAGGTCATGGGATTTTTCAGTTTTTTGGTATAGATATAGACGGTGATCTGAATGCAGACAATGCTGAATATCGGCAAGATCACGCCGGTTAAAATGGAGATCGCGCTGCTTAGATGGTAGGTTTCTAAAATATAAGACGGCATCCAGGTCGTTACGCCATCGCGCAGCATCCCCTGAAGGGCAATCACCACCATTGCGCCCAGCATCAGCGGCGTAAAGAGACCGCCGCGCCGATGCGCTGCGGCGGCCGCCGTGCTTCTTGTAATCTTGATTTCGTAGGAAAACCGCTCCCAGATAACGATCATAATGATGCCGCAAAGCGCCGAAAACACAAACACCGACTTCCAGCCAAGTGCCGTGATGCAGAGCGGCGAGAGCAGATAGACCACAATCGTGCCGATGCTGCTCCCCCACGAGACCTTGCCCGTGACGGTTTTATAGTCCTCTTCCGACAGCAGGGTCGTCATCAGTTTTACCAGCGGCGGCCACATAAAGCTTTGCGCAAAGCCGTTGATGCACCACACAAAAAGCATCTGATAGGGACTTTTGCAGACCGGGATCAAAAAATTCATCACCACGGTGACGATCAGACCGTATTTGACCAGCCGTTTCGGCGAGATCCGGTCGCCCATCACACCGCTGACCACCTGGCCGACACCGTAGGTCACAAAGCTGCCCGTCAGCGCAAGCGACAAAAGGCTTTTTGACATCCCGGTCGCACGCTCCATCTCGGCGATGATTGCGCCGTAATTGATCCGTGTGATATAGCTTACCATATAAGTTACGGCAAATAAAAACGCCAGCGCATTGATTTCGCTCTTCGCCGTCAAAACACGGGTGGTATATTCTTGGTTTTTTCCCTTAAAAAACATGATGATTTGATCCTCCTATACCCACATGCCAAGTCCATCAATATGGGTCGAAAACGTCGTAATCGGCTTATTTTGGAAGAGTTCGTTCGCGTTTCTCACGAAATCCTCACAGGTAAGATCCCGGTCGCGGATGATGCTGCGCGGACACTTAAAACCAATCTCATAGAGCCAGATTCCATGATAATTGACATCAAAAAGCGCACCGAGCAGCGCTTGCCAGTCAATCTTACCCTCGCCCGGCAGCCAGTGCCGCTCATTAATAAAGTCACAGTCCGAAACATGGGTGGTAATCATTTTATCACCGACCCGTCGCACAAAGTCCGCCGGATCCTCAATGAGCAGATGGTTGGTGTCAAAGCATACTCTAAGATCGTCATGCGCCGAGATCAAATCTAAAATATCGTCCGAATCTCTGCCCAGGCAGCTGCGCGGCAAATTCTCGACCGCGATCACGGCGCCGCAGGTCTTTGCAAATTCGGCCAGCGCAAACAGGCTTTCCTTTGCGCACGCCATCCGCGTCTTTCGTTCCTCGATGTCCTCGATCGGCTCACCGCTCGCATGGAGGACAAATTTATCAATCCCGATATCCGCCGCCTTTTGGATCAGCTCTTTAAAATAGCCAACCGTCCGTTTGGCAATGGGCGGATTGGACAAATCCACCGTATCAAACGGCCAGTACGGCAGATGGAACGACCAGAGGCCTACGCCGTACGTCTTGGCTAGCGCCTTGATTTTTAAATAGTCCACATTGGCGTAGTCATCCTCGCCGGGCGACACCTCCATATAACGGATGCCGGCCTTTTGAAACGATGCAAAATAGGCGTCGTCTAAAATATGGCCGCAACTGGATAATCCTACCTCATACATATTTTTCATCTCCAATTTAAAATTTTTATCACGTTGTCGATCTATGCTATGCTGCGAAAAATTTCCTTTTTATTTAATAACAACGGTCAACACATTCTCATAGCCCTTATGGAACGCCGCCATCACGTTTTTGGTTTTTCCGTTTGCTTTGACGGTGACGTCATAGTCACCGTAGAAGCCGTTAACGGTGCCGACGCCGTTTTTGTCGGTCGTGGTCTTAGCGTCCCTCGTCCACCACTTATTATAAAGCAGATCCTGGTACTGATAGATCCCCGGCTTTGCGCCAAAGGAGCCCCAAATGGTGTAGAGCGGCGAAACGCCGGCGCCGTTACGGTTGTTGGCAGGGTTATCCGGGCGGTAGGGCGAATCCCAATCCGACCAGTAGTCGGACAGCCACCACAGGTTAAACCCGGTGCACGCCGGGTGAGAAAACGCAGCAATCATCATATCGCGCATGATATCGCCCTGCCCCTCGTAGCCATACTCGGAAAATACCGAACCGATTGAAAATTCGGTCACGGCAAAGGTCTTTTGATATTCGTACGCAAACCGATCCCATACCTCTAAGAACTTGGTCGGGCGGTAGTTGTTATCCGGATCAAAGCTGCCGCAGCACGAATGCCCCTGCATCCCCAAGGAATCATAGTCGATTCCCTGCGCCTTGAACCAATCCAGCCGCTCCCAGTACGGCGCCTCAAACTGGCGGTTGTCGCAAAGCATCCTCTTTTGGCCGTGGGTCAGCTTTTCGGTTGCGATCCGGTACACATCCTTAAAGATCTGATCGCCGAACACATCGGTAAAGAAGGTTCTGCCGTGCGTCTCGTTGGTGACATCCCACTCATAAATCTCCGGGAACTTTTCGTCCATCTCTGCAAAATGATTCTCCATAAAGCCGAGCAGATCCGCATACCGTGCATTGACCGGCCGGGAATCCTTTAAAAGATCGTACATCGCCTGCGGATCCTCGGTATAGGAATTACTCGGCATCCAGAGCGCGTGGCCGCGTACGTATTTGAGTCCCTTGGATTTTGCCACATCAATGACCTTCTGCGCCGCCGACGAATCTCTGGCGTAGCATGGCCACTTTAAGCTGTTGCCGACCGCAACCGCATTAAAGTTGGGCTCCAGCTTATTCACCAGGTTCTTCCAATTGTCCTCATAACCCACGCCGCTGTTTTCAACGTATTCAAGATCCATCTGAATCCCGAATTTAAACTCATGCTCAAACATATCGAAGGTGACCTCCGCGTCGGGGATCACGTTGCCGAACCGGTCCTTAACGATAACCTTAAAGTCGCCCTTTCGCACTGTCTTGATCCGATCGAGCGCCTCTTTTCTCCACGCTGCGTCCGGCGCAAGCTCTGCCGGTAACAGATCGGTCTTGGAGGAATCAAAATACGAAACATCCGCATCGGGGCCGACATTTTGGATTTCAAAGCCGCCGATCTGGATCACCTGCTTATAATACGACGGAATAATACGCAGCGAATCGGCATTTTTCACCCCGGTCAGCAAAAAGTCAAACCGTTTCCAGTCGCCGGTCAGGGTGACCTCCTCCGAGGTCGATTTTTCATAGGTGTCGCTCGCCTGCACCTGGAACATGATGGTGCCGGTCTCCGAATCCGCATCGCCGCCGCTGATCAGCCGCGCATAATAGGTCATCACGTACTGATCCTCTGCCGTTGGCTTAGGCAGCTTTTTGGTAAAAAAGTAGGTCTTGTCATTCAGCCCTGTCTTTGCACTGGTGATATTTAATTGTACCGCCTTATCAAACGGCAGCGTCTCGGCATTGTCGGTCTCGCCGATGAGCGAGCCGTCCATTTTTACCTTCATGGAGAGAAAGCTCTTATTATCCTGCGCCGACACATTGACAATCTCGGTCTTGCACCACCGATCCACCCACTCGTCCTTGCCGTCGTGGGAGACGTCCATCCCGGTTAAAAAATCGTCCTGTGAAAAAATCACCGGTCCGGTCGGCAGCGGTCCCCGATCCTCCGGTCTGATCTGCTTGACCGCGTCGGAATAGTCCTCTTTATTATAAATCAGATCGTCTAACCGATTGGATTTTTGAAACGAGGTCGGTACCGCGCGGTGTCTGGTAGAGTACAGGGTGTCCATGCCGGGCTTCACCCCGCCTGACACCGCAGGAGCGGTCAGTCCGGTCTTTTCCACCAGGCGGACGCAGTTGCCGGAACGCTCACGCAGCACGTGATAATGCAAATTTTCGCCGCAAAACTCCACCGGAACATATGCCGCACCGTCAATCCGCTTTGCCGGGGTCTTTAAGCTGACGCTCATCTGCCCGACCTTTGCCGTCGCAGCGTCTATGGTAAAATGTAAGCTGACGCCGTTCTTTGCCAGGGTGACGATGTTCCCCGATTCGGTATAGGCGGCGCCGATCGCTGCGGCAAACGCGTCCGCCGGAGCTAATATCTGGTGATTGCCCGTGGCGATGCTGACCGAGGTCAGCGCATAGCTCTGTCTGTCGCCGTTGATAATCAGCTCCGGCGGATCGGCCGCAAACCCCACCGCCGTCTGTGTCACCACTGCCAAAAATAACGCGGTAAAAAGACCCAAAAGCCGTTTCTTCATACTCATTTTCTCCTTTCGAAAGCGATCGTTTGTTCTCTCTGTGTACCATTTTATCAAGAATAAAGCGGTGTTTCAACAACGTAAACTTACGATTCGTTTGTAAACTTACGGTATTTTCGTTTCTTATGTGAAATTATCTTGACTTTTTTTGCGCATACTACGTATAATTGTGGTAGCATCGAATGGATTGCAATATCATAGGAAACGGAGGAGATCGGACATGAAACTTTTAATTGCAGAGGACGAGCCGCTATGCCTTTCCAGCCTGAAAGAGATCGACTGGGGCGCACAGGGGATCAGTACCGTACTGACGGCCGAAAACGGGGAACAGGCGTACCGCCTGGCACTGTCGGAAAAGCCGGACATCATTCTCTCCGACATTCAGATGCCGAAGATGAACGGCTTAGAGCTTGCGCAAAAGCTGTCGGTCAACCTGCCGGAGAGCCGTTTTATCATTCTGACCGCCTACAACAACTTTTCCTATGCGCAGGCTGCGATCTCCAACAACGTCTGCTCCTATCTTTTAAAGCCGTTTTTGGACGAGGACGTCATCAACGCCGTCGCCAAGGAGATCACCAACGTCCGTGAGCAAAAGCTGAAGAATTCCTACACCACGCAGATTGCCAAGCAGCTGGAGCTGAGCAAGCATTTTCTTTTGGGCTACTTTTTTAACATCATTTCGGGCGAGAACATCGACGCCGAGGCGCTCTCCGACATTTTTGGCATCACCGACCAAAACGTCATCTGCACGGCGATGGTGGTATCGCTGGAGTCCTCCAGGGAGACCGACTCGTTCAAACAAAATTATCGGATTTTTCATAACCTGATTAAGATTTTTACCGGCAACCACGCCAATCTGCTCTCGTTTTTCAACACCACGCAGCTGATCTACTTCTTCTTATCCGACGCGTCCGTACCTCTCCAGAAGGCGCAGGGCGAGGCGCTGCGCTGCGCCGACGCCGCCGAATCCTATTTAAACTTTAACGGGACGGATAAGTTTGTGATCGGGCTTGGCAACTCGCTTTTAGGCATCAAAAAATCCAATCTCAGTTACAGCAGTGCGCTGGACGCCGTCCGATACAGCTTTTACCTCGGTTTTAACTCAGTCATCTGCATCTCGGACTTAGAATCGACCGAGGGCTTTGACGATTACCACTCCTTCCCGAAGGAGGAATTTTTCGGCTATGTCAAGGCCGGTGACTTTGAAAACGCCAAGTTTACCTTGGAAAAACTGTTTGACAACTTCCGCCGCAGCCAGACCAGCATTGAGGCGGTGCAGCGGATCTGTCACGAGATTTTGGTGCATCTGGCGCTCTGTCTGATGCAGTGCAACCAAGACCCCGACCTGGTTTTCAGCAAAAGCAACGCCTGGGATATCCTGCGGCAGTACAAGTCGCTCACTGACATTGAGGCGTTTATCCTGGACTTTGTCGACGTGGTGATTGCCGCCATCACCTACCGCAATAACCAAAAGACGATGAATCTGGTAAACGATGTCAAGGACTATATCAACAGCCACCTTGACACCTCGCTCAACGAAATCGCCGATCACTTCTTCCATTCGCCGAACTATTTAAGTAATATCTTTTCGAAGGAGGCCGGTATCACGATCAAAAACTATATGATTGCAAAGCGGATTGAGCGTGCCAAGGAGCTGCTGCTGCACAGTGACAAGAGCGTCGGCGCGATTGCCGCCGAGGTCGGGTATAAAAATACGCAGCATTTCAGCACGGTTTTTAACAAGCATGTCGGGGTCACGCCGACCGCGTTCCGCAGCGGCACGGACGGCAGAGAATAGATTGACATTTTTGCGCCGCTGTGGTAAAATACACAAACACGCGGCGCTTTTTGTATGCGGCATTTTCTTGCGGCATTGCCGCAAAATCCAATTTTTAAAACAAAAGAATTTACGAGGTGACACACATGCAATATGAATGGAAACTAATCAGCAGCTTAGAAAAAGTATTTCCGTCGGACGCGATGCCCAAAGCACAGACCGAAGGCAGTATGCTGAAGAACGAAATCTACTCGTTTCAGCTGGTCGGCACCTTTCAAAACTACGAAAATTTTGAGGCGTACTTTGATCTTACGATTGATTCGGCGCTCAGCGATTGTATCAGCGTCTATCAGGTCGGGTATGTTCCCTCCACCTTTCCGGCGCTGACCGACAACTTTGCAGACGATGACTATATCACCAAGGCGCCGGGGCTGTTCCCCGATCCGCTCTACAAAATCAGAGACGGCAGACTGCGTCTGATTCCGGGGCAGCTGCGCAGCTTTTGGTTTGCGGTAGAACCGGAGGGAAAGATCCCTGCCGGCACCTATCCGATCCGCATAAAGCTTGACGACCGCGAGCACAACTGGCACTGTGAGCTCACCTTTATGCTGGAGATTATTGACGCGGCGCTGCCAAAGCAGGATCTGCTCTGCACCGGCTGGTTCCACGGGGACTGTCTGTCCGTCCTCCACAATACCGAGATGCAAAGCGACGACTACTTTGCCTTAACCGAAAAATACCTCAAAATCTACAAAAAGTTCGGGCATAACATGATCTTAACGCCGGTCTTTACGCCGCCGCTTGACACCGACATCGGCGGTGAACGTCCCACCAATCAGCTGGTGGACGTGACCGTGACGGATGGTACATACTCCTTTGATTTTACCAACTTAAAGCGGTGGATCGGGCTTTGCAAGTCCTGCGGCATCGAATATTTTGAGATTTCGCACCTGTTTACGCAGTGGGGCGCCTACCATGCGCCAAAGATCATGGCAACGGTAAACGGCAGCTATCAAAAGATTTTCGGCTGGGAGACGGATTCCCTATCGCCCGAATACCACGCATTTTTGGACGCGTTTTTGCCGAAGCTGAAGGAGTTTTTGACCGCGGAGGGCGTTTACGAAAACTGCCTCTTCCACGTTTCGGACGAGCCGCACGCCGACCACAGAGAACAGTACGAAAAGGTGCGCAAGGCGCTGCTTTGCCACATTGAAGAAGATCGTCTCTTTGACGCGCTGTCGGATTTTAGTTTTTATGAAAACGGGCTGATCCGCCGTCCGGTGGTGCCCGTGGACGTCATCGACCCGTTTGTAAAGCATGCGGTAAAGCCACTTTGGGCGTACTACTGCTGCTGCCAGGGCAAAAAGGTGGCAAACCGTTTTATGGCGATGCCGTCTTACCGCAACCGCGTTTTGGGCTATCAGCTGTACAAACACGATATCGAGGGATTTTTGCAGTGGGGCTTTAACTTCTGGTTCTCCGGCAAGTCCCGGTACGTCATTGATCCCTTTGCCGACACCTCGTCGGGCGACTGCTTCCCGTCAGGCGATGCCTTTGTGGTCTATCCCTTAGACAAGCAGGGCGATGTTACGGTATCGCTGCGGCTTTATGTCTTTCATGACGCGCTGCAGGATTTAAGGGCGCTAAAGCTGCTGGAATCCTATATCGGAAAGGACGCGGTGATGGCGATGCTGACCGATATTCAAGGCTTTGAAGAATATCCGCGAAGCAATGACGCACTGCTCCTGCTTCGGGAGACCATCAATCAAAAAATCAAAGAACATCTTTAAAACTTCGGCGCGGCAGGGAATCACCCCTGCCGTGCCTTATGTTGTCGAAAAAGCCAGTTTTCAGCAAGATATTGCTTTGAATTGATAGCCCAAAGCCCATAAATCCGTCGCCGGTCTCGGCTCTCGCCTCGGTCAGCGATGGACGATTGCCACCGGCAATCATCGCCCCGTACGGCAATGTCGCAATATCTTGCCGAAAACGGCATGAAATCGGCGAAAAATTTCATTGCCGCGCCGCCGTGGTGGGCATGGCGGAACAGGGGACGGCGATTAGATCAAAATGAAATTTTTCGCAAAGTAAGGTTTTTCAACATGTTCGGCGCGGCAGGGAATCACCCCTGCCGTGCCTTTTTCGTTTTTATCAAAAAGTTCTAACCTTCGCCTATGGCTCATAAAATAAAAAAAGAACCACAAAGACAAGCCGGAGGCACACAACATGAAAAAATATAAGGCAATTATCATTGACGGCAAAAAGCTGTTTCGCCGTTTCACCGCAGGGGTTCTCCTGCTCTCTCTCCTCTTTACCGGCGCAAAGCTATGCGCCTTCTCGCTGCGGCGCGCAAGCTTCTCCTTAACCCCCAATGCCGAAACGATGCTCGGTGACGTGATTCCGTCCGTGACGGTCACCGCAAACGGCGCACCGTCTGTGAAAGCCGTGCTTTTGCAGCGCGGCAGCAGGCTTTTCTCCCTGCTCTTTCAATGGGATATCAAAGACCCATCCACCATGTTAAAAAGCGAAATCCCCTTAACCGACGCCATCTTATCGGGCGGTTTGGCGCAGCGCAGCGCGTCCGCAGCCGCCGCGCAGCAAAGCACGGCCTCCTCCGCCGCAGCAGCCGCCGCGGCAGCCCGGTCGGACAAAGCACAGGAACAAACGCCCTCTGCGGACGATGCTGCCATCCCGGAGGATAAACGGGCGGCCATCAAAAGCATTGACGCCGCGCCGCCCGGCGGTCAGGCGGTCACGCTCGGCAACGAGACATCCTACACGGTGGACGTGAACGAGGCGCTGAGAAGCCCTCTCTCCATCGATATGAACACAGACGGCCCCAAGGTGCTGGTGATCCACACCCACGCGACCGAAAGCTACGCCAAGGAGGGCAGCGCCTTTTATGACATCACGGCAAGCGACCGCAGCACCGAACCATCCGAAAACGTCATTGCGGCCGGCAACGTCTTTTGCGATATTTTAAACCGTCACGGCATCGAGACCGTGCACGATACCGCGCTGCACGATTATCCGTCCTTTAACGGCTCCTACGCCCACGCGCTTTCCGCGATTGAGGACTATTTAAAGCGGTACCCGTCCATCCAAATGGTGTTTGACATTCACCGCGATTCCATCGTCTATGACGATAACACCAAGGCAAGGGTGGTGACCGAAATCGACGGCAAACCGGCGGCGCAGCTGATGTTTGTGGTCGGCACGGATCAAAAGGGACTGTACCACCCGGACTGGAGAGAAAACATCAAATGCGCCATTCATTTGCAGGACGCCATTGCGCGGCGCTATCCCACCCTGATGCGCAGAATCAACCTCCGCCAGGAGCGGTTTAACGGACACACCACCCACGCGAGCATGATTATCGAGACCGGCTCCAGCGGCAACAGTCTCTCCGAGGCCGTCTACGGCTTGTCGCTTGCCGCCGAGTGCATCAGCGACTACTTAAACAGTTTAAAATGATAAGGTGTTTTTGTTTTCTGTAACAGTATTTTAAGGTAGTCCCCTTGTAATTTTCTGCTAAAATCGGTATAATAGTAAAAAACGGATGGATGAAGGAGACCGTACCAATGAGAAAGTTACTTGCTGTGTGGGCTGCCAAGCTGGCCGGCGTTGCCGGGCGGCTGATCGGGAAGAAATCTTCCTCTTCGCCGGGCGTGCTTGCCTTAAAAATTTGCCCGGATTTGATTCAACAGCTTCGCAAAAATATCCGCAAGGGGATCATTGTCACCTGCGGCACCAACGGAAAGACGACCACCAACAACCTTTTAAACACCGTGCTGCAAAAGCGCGGCTATACCACGGTATGCAACCGCCTTGGCGCCAACATGCTGGGCGGCATCGCGACCGCGTTTGCCGATGCCTGTAACCTCTTTGGCACGTTTTCGGCCGACTACGCCGTCCTGGAGATTGACGAGGCGTCAGCGCGCCGGGTGTTTGCCCATCTTACGCCAAATTATATGATTATTACCAACCTCTTTCGGGATCAGTTAGACCGCTACGGCGAAATCGACATCACCATGGATCTTCTGCGTGAGGCCATCGACATGGCCGGTGACGTCACCCTGATCCTAAACGGGGACGATCCGCTGACCGCCAGCCTGGGCGAGGGGCGGCATGCGGTATACTTCGGCATTTCCGAGCAAGTTCTGCCCCAGATTGACGAGACCAAGGAAGGCCGCTTCTGCGCCAAATGCGGCAAGGAGCAGGAGTACCGCTTCTTCCATTACAGTCAGCTGGGCGATTATTATTGTCCGCACTGCCACAACCGGCGCCCCGACATCGACTTTGACGCGCGCAATGTCGATCTTTCGGCATCGATGAAGTTCATCGTCAACGGCGACCCGATCGACGTCAACTACCGCGGATTTTATAACATTTACAACATTCTTGCCGTCTATGCGGCGACCGCGACCATGGGCATTTCGACCGACCGCTTTTCCGATTTGCTGGCGGACTACAAGCCGCAGATCGGACGGATGGAGCTGATCGACCTCGGCAAGCCTTTTATCTTAAACCTTGCCAAGAACCCGGCCGGGTTCAACCAGGCCATTCAGACCGTCATGCTGGACAAGCGGAAAAAGGACGTCATTGTCGCGATCAACGACCTGGCAAACGACGGCCGCGACGTCTCCTGGCTGTGGGATGTTGATTTTGACAAGTTATACGATGAAAACCTCAACTCCTTAACCACCACCGGCATCCGCGTCTATGATATTTCGCTGCGGTTTCGCTATGCCGATGTCCCGGTGGACTTTGTCACAAAAAGCATGAAGGAGGCGCTGAACCGCTGCCGCACCACCGACGCGGAGGTCTGCTATGTGCTGGTCAACTACACGGCGCTCTACCCGACCCAGACCTGCATGTTAGAGCTGAAAAAGGAAATCAAAGGCGGAGGTGAGGCGCAATGAGCCAAAGAGAAATTCAGATCGTGCATCTGTACCCGGATTTACTGAACCTGTACGGCGACAAGGGCAACATTGCCTGCATGAAAAAGCGGCTTGCCTGGCGCGGTATTGACGTGACCGTCACCGAATGCACCAACCGCGACCACAGCATGGATCTTAGCCGCGCCGACATCATCTTTGTGGGCGGCGGCTCGGATCGGGAACAGGAGATCGTGTGCAGCCTTTTATTAAAGAAAAAGCAGGAGCTATCCGACTATGTGGAGTCCGGCGGCACGCTGGTTGCCGTCTGCGGCGGTTATCAGCTGCTTGGCAAATACTATCAGACCGCGGACGCCAAAATTGAGGGGCTTGGCATCTTAGACATCGCAACCGATGCCGGCGACACCCGGCTGATCGGCAACGTGGTGCTAAAGAGCGACCTGTTTTCGCAGCCGATTGTCGGCTTTGAAAACCACGCCGGCCGTACGCATATCGGCAGCCACACGCCGCTCGGCAAGGTCGTATACGGCCATGGCAACACGGGTGAGAGCGGCTATGAGGGCGTGGTCTACAAAAACGTGATCGCGACCTATCTGCACGGGCCGCTGCTGCCGAAAAACCCGATGCTCTGCGATGATATTTTAACGCGCGCCTTAAAGCGGAAGTACCCGGATTTTGAGGGGCTTTCGCCGCTTGACGACCGCCTGGAGCATCAGGCAAATCAATATATCTGTGACCGCTTTGTAAAGAAATAAAAAAGATGACACGCTCAAAGCCCCGGCGACTGGATAAAGTCACCGGGGCTTTGAGCGTGTCGATAAACGCTATTTTGCGAAAAATTTCATTTTGATTGGATCGCCGTTCCCTGCTTAGCCATGCCGTCTCGGCTCTCACTGATTTTACGCCTTCTTTTTCAGGACGGGCGGCAGAGCGGCGATGATATGCGCCTTCGCCAGTGCCAGGCCGATCAGGCAGGCTATGATATAATCGATGGTGTCATGAATCAGCGTTCCCACGCCGGTCACATAAAACGCCGCCGAGACAAACGATGATTCCGTTGCGGCCATCAGCCCGAACTTTAAAAAGACATAAACGGTAAGACCCTCAAACAGCGCATGCAGCAGTGCTGTCACCACGCCGACCGCAACCAGATTCCAGCGGCGGCGGATCATCATGGCGCCCACCACGGCAAAGACGATATGCGATGCCGCGCGTGCCGTCACCACCGGGCTGAGCCCGGCAAAGGCAAACCCGGCCGTTGTGCCGATCGCGGTAAAGACCGCCGACCACGGCGAGATAAACATCGCGATAAAAATCGGAACATGCGCCATCAGCGTTGCCGTAAACGCCGGCGGCAGAACCACGCGTAAAAAGCCAAAATAAATCGGAATAATAATGCCCAGCGCAATCAAAAGCGCCGTCAGCACCATTTCCCTGGTTTTCTCTCCCTGTTTCACAAGAAACGCCCCCTCTTTGGTGTACTTTCCTTAGTATACCACGCATTTCCTCTCTTGTCAAATTCCGCGATCGGGCGGCAAGGCTTGAAAATACAGAAAAAATGTGGTATACTGAAAAAACCATAAAAAAACGGGAGTTTCATCATGAAAAACACAAAAATCAACCGCAGATCCGCATTTGACGCCTATATTTTTGTCATTCTTGCCTGTGTGGAAGTTCTGATGTCGTTTACCTTTTTGGGCTACATCCATATGCCGCCGATCTCAGTCACATTTGCCTATATCCCCATTTTAATCGCCGCGTGTCTGTTTGGAACCGCGCAGTCAACGATTCTGGGTGCGGTCTTTGGCCTGGCAAGTATGTATAAGTCCTCGGCGTACTACGTCATGCCATCGGACATGATTTTCTCCCCGTTTCTCAGCGGCAATCCGATCGGCAGCCTGTTTGTGTCCGTGGTATCAAGAACTGTTTTTGGCCTTGTGATGGGACTGCTATTTTCCGGCGCGAAAAAATGCCGCCGCGCAAAACTTTGGACGATCCTCTGCACGGCCGTCTCGACAAGGCTCCACGCGTTTTTTGTCTACCTTGCCATGGGAATATTTTTTCCGCAGTCGGGCTATGACTGGAAATCAACGTTCCGATTTCGGCTTGGCGATATCACGCTGATCCTGCTGTGCATCTTCCTTTTGGAATTTTTGCAGCGGCTTTACGCGTGCGGACGCGTACAAAAATTTAAAAACGGCGTTGACCGCGCCTACGGGCATTCCGGCGACCCGTCCAAAAAGCGCACGCCGCTTTGGGGACTTGCGGTATTTTTGATATCGATGACGGTTTTTGCAACGCTTTATTTTTCGCAGCGCACATCGCATATGCTCACGCAGCACGGTATCACGGTACAGCACGAGGTAAGCGCGGATCTGATTCATCTCCAAGTCCAGTTTATGCTTGCCTTTCTGTCGCTGAATGTGATTTCGCTTGTGGTGCTCGTGCTCAATCACAGGTACACAACCTATCAAAAATTTTTGGGCGCGATTGACCCCGTGACCGGCATTATGGGACGCAGAATCTACCTTGACTGCTGCGAAGAGATTTTAAAGAACGAAAATTCGCCATCGGGCGGCTGGTTTTTGTTTATCGACCTTGACGATTTTAAGAAAATCAACGACACACTCGGTCATGTGACGGGTGATGCGGTGCTTGAAAGCGTCGCAAAGGCGCTGCGTACCGTATTTGACGGCTGCGGACTGGTCGGCAGGCTGGGCGGAGACGAGTTTTCCGCTATCATCGAAAAGCCGATGCAAACGTGCGAGCTTGCGCAGCGGATCGACAATTTTTCTAAAAAGATAGCGGCAGCACTTCCTGCGCCGCACCGCGTAAGCTGCAGCATCGGCGCGCAAAGATATGCCTGCCCGGCAGATTTGCCGCCGCTTATGGAAAAAACCGACGCCGCACTGTATGCGGCAAAAAGCCGCGGAAAGGCGTGCTATGTAATCAACGAGTAGGACAGGTTCTATAAGACGGCTTTTTTGCGCCGTCAAAAAACACTGATTTTGTGTTGACAAAAGGAACTTTTGGGTATATAATAACAGATAGAAAAAGGCAAGACCGCAAACGGTTGTGCCAATCATATCGTTATTCTATCGAATAACCGTCTTGGCAGAGGCGGTTATTCGGCTTTTATGGAGAAAATAATCAATAAAATGATTATTTCTAAAATTGCAAACAGCAATTTTTTGTTCTGACATTTTTCAAGAGAATTTAAAAAAGAATCGCCCGGTGATGGGTGATTCTTTTTTCGTTGTGATATTCCTCTTTTGCCTTAGGCATCAGTAGACAACCGTGGTGGTGCCGACCGGGATATGATCGGCCAGATAGCGGATTTTGTCCGCCGGCATCCTGACGCACCCGTGCGAAACCGGCGTTCCCTGGGTGCCGTCCTGGACGGTGCCGTTCGGGTTAAACAAGATGGAGTGCAGCGCAATGCCGCGCTCTAAATTCAAATACATCACGGGCTTTACGTAATATGTGGGATGGAACCATCCGTCACCGTACGCGCAGTAGGTCATGACGCCGGCCGGTGTGGGCGTGGTATTCTTACCGCTGGAGCAGGTGGAGGTAAAAATCAGATCCCAGTTTCCCTTATGCCCCTGAAAAACGTTGACCCTCTGCCGCTCCAGATTCACCCAGATCAGGTAATCCGTGCTGCTCTCGTACCCCTTTAGGTTGACAAAGGCCTCCTTGACCTCATCGCTAAAGTCCTCCTTGACGGTATAATCCTTATCCGAGACGCGCACGCTGGCATAGGGAACCCAGCAGCCGCGGTTCTCCTCCGGAATCCAGACTTTCGCCGCCGAGGTGCCGTAGTGGTCGCAGTAGATCACGCGGCTCCCCTCGCCAAGGCTGCCGTTTGCGCCGCCCAGATACTGATTGGCATAAGTCTGCGTCCAGTAGCGCACGGTCGCCTCGATTTCCACCGGCTTTACCTGGCCGTGCACCGTCTCCTCCAGCTTTTGATTGTACCAGGACTCATCATAGTTTACGATCTGCACCGTCTTTTCAATCCGGCGGACTTCACCGTTTAAATGCACCTCCAGCGCCACGGTAATCTCCCTGTTCTCCGTCTCGCGGTCAAACGGAATGTCCATCTCCATGCCGGTGATTCGGCCGTTGTAAATCGGAAATTCCGAGCTGTAATAGTCGCCGTGCGCCGCGCCGTCCACAAACCACTGGGCAGAGCCCATCCGTCTTGACGCCGCGCGCACCATCACCGCCTGAAAATGCGCCTTTGGGTGATCCGGCGTGATTTCTGTGATGCCGTCCATAAACGCGACCGTCAACTTCTTCATATATTCCGCATCGGAAAGGTTTTCCTCTTCCTCTGCCGTCGGCGCATCGGTTTTCGGCGGTTCCGTCACGCTGGGCGCCGCGGTCGGTGCCGGCGCCTCGGT
>JABLTO010074066.1_pt1 | contig 20497 bp, 18 predicted proteins | sample 7160091 | NCBI WGS metagenome assembly JABLTO01 (sample SAMN14651225, study PRJNA627086) | human gut metagenome | isolation source: feces | host: Homo sapiens
CCACCATTTTTTTTGATGATTTCATCAGCAATTGATTTTGGAACTTCTTCGTAATGATCTAGTTCCATTACATAGTTACCTCTACCTTGAGTAGAGCTTCTTAAACTTGTAGCATAACCGAACATTTCTGCTAATGGTACCATTGCAGTAAAGGCAATAGCATTTCCTCTAGATTCTTGTCCTTGTGGTTTACCACGTCTAGCAGTTAAGTCACCAATTACAGCACCAGTATATTCATCTGGAGCAGTAACTACTACTTTCATTATTGGTTCTAGAAGCACTGGTTTACATTTATTCTTAGCTTCTTTTAAAGCAAGTGAAGCTGCGATCTTAAATGCCATTTCAGATGAGTCTACATCGTGGTATGAACCATCAAATAATGTAGCCTTAACATCTACCATAGGATATCCTGCTAGAATACCTGTTTGCATTGCTTCTTGAAGTCCTTTATCGATAACTGAGATGTATTCACGAGGAACTACACCACCAACGATATTATCAACGAACTCATAACCTTTTTCTGGATTTGGTTCGAATCTAACCCAAACGTGACCATATTGTCCACGTCCACCAGATTGTTTAATGTGTTTACCTTCACATTCACCAGTTTGTGTAATAGTTTCTCTATAAGCAACCATTGGAGCACCAACTGTTGCTTCAACATTAAATTCTCTTCTCATTCTATCTACAATGATATCAAGGTGTAATTCACCCATACCAGAGATAGTAGTTTGTCCTGTTTCAGGATCAGTATGCATTCTAAATGTTGGATCTTCTTCAGCAAGTTTTTGAAGGGCAAGTGCCATCTTCTCTTGGTCTGCTTTAGTTTTAGGTTCAACAGCCTGAGTAATAACTGGTTCAGGGAATTCCATACCTTTCATTATAACAGGTTTCTTCTCATCACATAGAGTATCAGCAGTTGTAGTATTTTTAAGACCTACAGCAGCTCCAATTTCACCAGCATATATTTCTGGAATTTCTTCTCTATGGTTAGCGTGCATTAATAGTATTCTACCAATTCTTTCCTTAACATCTTTAGTAGAGTTAAGTACATAAGAACCACTCTTTAAAGTACCAGAATATACTCTAAAGAAAGTAAGTCTTCCTACAAAAGGATCAGTAGCAATCTTAAATGCTAATGCTGTAAATGGTTCAGAATCAGATGGATGTCTAAGTACTACATTTCCTTTCATATCAGTACACTCAATAGCCTCAACATCAGTAGGGGCAGGTAAGTAATCAACAACAGCATCAAGTAGTAACTTAATACCTTTGTTACCTAAAGCAGTTCCACACATAACAGGGAAGAATTCTGCCTTTAATACGCCCTTTCTAATAGCTTTCTTAAGTTCTTCTACACCTATTTCTTCACCATCTAGGTATTTCATCATTAATTCTTCATCAAAATCAGCAGCAGCTTCAATTAATATATTTCTATATTCAGCTGCTTTATCCTTCATATCTTCAGGAATCTCAATTTCAGTATAATTTTCTTCTTGTTTACCATCAAAGTGATATGCTTTCATAGTAACTAGATCAATTACACCATCAAAATCAGATTCTGCTCCAATAGGAAGTTCCATAGCAGCAGTATTTGCTCCTAATCTATCTTTAATAGTACCTAAACTAAAATAGAAGTCTGCTCCCATTTTATCCATCTTATTAGCAAAGATAATTCTAGGTACACCATATTCATTTGCTTGTCTCCATACTGTTTCACTTTGAGGTTCAACACCCGCTTGAGCATCTATTAGTAAAACAGCACCATCAAGTACTCTAAGGCTTCTTTGAACTTCAATTGTGAAGTCAACGTGTCCTGGAGTATCGATTATATTAAATCTATAGCCTTTCCAGAATGCTGTAGTAGCAGCACTAGTAATAGTGATACCTCTTTCTTGCTCTTGAGCCATCCAGTCCATTTGAGATTCACCATCATGTGTTTCACCAATCTTGTGAATCTTATGAGTATGGAATAGAATTCTTTCAGTACAAGTAGTTTTACCAGCATCAATATGAGCCATAATTCCAATATTTCTTGTATGTTCTAAGCTTATTTCACGAGCCATAATTCATTTTCCTTTCATTTTATTTATTAATTTGTTAATAATAATTACCATCTATAATGAGCAAATGCTTTATTAGCTTCTGCCATCTTATGAGTATCATCTTTCTTCTTAACTGATGCACCTGTTCCGTTAGCGGCATCAATTATTTCATTTGCTAAGTTTTCAGCCATAGAATGACCGTTTCTTAATCTTGCATATTGTGCTAGCCATCTAAATGCTAGTGCTTGTGCTCTATCTGGTTTAACTTCAACTGGAACTTGATAGTTTGCTCCACCAACTCTTTTTGATTTAACTTCAAGTGATGGTTTGATGTTATTCATAGCTTTTTCAAATACTACCATAGCTTCTTCACCAGTTTTTTTGTTAACTATATCAAAAGCATCATATATAATTCTTTGAGCTGTTCCTTTTTTACCATCTTTCATAATGTGGTTAACTAATTTAGTAACTACTTTTGAATTATATATAGGATCTGCTAAAACATCTCTTTTAGTTGCTCTTCTCTTTCTCATTATTATGTCCTCCCTTCAATATTATTATTTTTATTTTTTATCTCTTTTTGCACCGTATTTACTTCTACCTTGCTTTCTATTTTGAACTCCAGCAGTATCTAAAGTACCTCTTATAATGTGGTATCTAACACCGATTAGGTCTTTTACTCTACCACCTCTAATTAATACTACGCTGTGTTCTTGCAAGTTGTGTCCGATACCTGGAATGTAGCAAGTAACTTCCATACCATTTGATAATCTTACTCTGGCATATTTTCTTAATGCTGAGTTTGGTTTTTTAGGTGTAATAGTACCAACTCTAGTACATACTCCTCTTTTTTGAGGTGATACTTGTACTGTTTGTTTCTTTTGAATACTATTTTTTCCTACTAATAATACTGGAGATTTACTCTTTCTAGTTTTCTTTGTTCTAGGTTTCTTAGTTAATTGATTAATTGTAGGCATTATCTCACTCCTTTCTTACACATATCCTGGTGTTTCATTTTCATAATTTAATATAAGTTTTGCACATAGCAAAACCTCTAAAATACCAGCAATAATAATATAACATTTTCAAAAATATTAGTCAAGTACTTTTTAACTATTTTTTGTTATATACATTAATTTTATGCGTCTATTATTAAAAAAATGCTTATTTTTGAGATTACAAGCTCAAAAATACCTCGGAAGACAAGTGACTTACGAGGCAAAAAGAAAAAGAAGCTATTAATTAGCCTCTACAATCAACTTAATAGCAGTTCTTTCTTCTCCATCTATGGTAATATCAATAAATGCTGGTATACATATTAGATTTTTACCAGAAGGAGCAACAAAACCTCTCGCTATAGCAATTCCTTTAATGGCTTGATTTAATGCTCCTGCTCCTATTGCTTGAACTTCTACTGTCCTCTTATCTCTAAACACATTAGCAAGAGCTCCTGCTACCGAGTTAGGATTTGACTTAGATGAAACTTTAATTGTTTCCATAATTATTTTATCATTCCTTTCTTACTTAGTACAGTAAATTATATGATTGAATAACAAAATAATACTTAAATAATTAATTACTATCTAGTCATTACTATTTTTCTTTTTATACAATATATATGTAATTATTGATAGAACTATCAGTACTATAGCCCCTACTATTTTAAAGGTACCAAAACTAAATTGATACTCTCCTTCTTCATATACTACATCTTTAGCTATAGTAAATGATATATCTGCTTTATTATTTTTTAATATCCAAGTATAAGTGTTTCCTACTACTTTATCAGCATTACTATCTATTATTGCATAAGCACTCGTTATATTCACTTTTACTTTATCAGCTATTTGACAGTTAAAATCACCACTAGCTTTATAGTAATAAAAGTTATCATCTTCAGTAATTATTGGATTATTAAAACAAGTATTTAATACTGCAGAATCTTTATAATTATTATTAAATGTATAAGAATATGTAAATTTTTTATAATCTTTCTTGTCTGTTACTTTTTTAGTATACTCTCCTTCATCATTTATTAAAGGAGTTGCACTTTCTAAGTAATAGGTATAGATATTAGTATCTGTTCTATCTACATTACCCTCTAATTCTTTATTTGTTACACTTCCTTTTATTACTTCTTTGACATTATTTCCATCTATATTTAAATCATATTCTACACTACACCCGGTAAGTAATATTAGAGATATTATAAATATTATTTTTTTCATTATATTTCTTACTCCTTTTATTCTTTATTTATACCAAGAACCATAACCTACTATACTACTACTACTTAAGGCATACGATCCACTACACACTTTGTTGTTACAGTTTCCTTCGACAGTGTAGACATTATTTTGATCAGAAGACGCTACTAGTCCTACGTGATCAATTTCACTAAAGAATGTTCCTGGCCCAGAGCAAGGCTGATATATGCTACCACTCCAATAACCACTTCTATTTGCGTATCTGAAGTAGATAACATCGCCTCCTTTTGGTGTATAGTTGTCATTTTTTCCTAGTCTTTTACTATAATAACTGGAATAGTGAAATTCTAGGTTACTACTTGCATAAAAGTTATATAAACTACAAGCTGCTGCGGCAGGATTTGATACTTTGTATTCTGCTTCAATAACGTTATAGAAAAGATTTTTACTGCCTACTTTAGTATTTTTTAATGCCCAACTTGTAAAGTATGCACACCAAGGACTCCCACTTGGAGAACCGTATTTTGTTCTATCTGTTTTTCCTACTTCTCCTTTAATTAAGTTTACTAAGTTATTAGCCGCGGTATGATATTCATCTGTACCAGCAGTATTTCCACTACTAGAACTATTTGAAGAAGAACTATTACTACTACTGTTACTTATTCTTTCCATCTCTTCTTTAATAGTACTTTCTTCTAGCGCCTCTTCTTTTTCTAATAATTCGTCATAGTAGGCAAATTTACCTGACTTGGCATTAGTTAAACAAGTTAAGTATTCTGACTTAATTGATTGTGAGGATAGGATACTCATTAGAACACTTACTATCCAAGGAACTGCGAATACTATTACAGCATAGAGTATTCTCTTTCCTACTAATTTTGTACTTTTTAGTTGTTTATCTTCACTATCTGCTACTACAGCTTTAGTAAAATCAATCATTAAATATATTACTAGACCTATTGGTAATAATACAAAGACTACATCTAGTAATAGACTAACAAAATATATAACTCTAAGAACAGTCGGATTTTGACAAACTTCTAATAATATATACATAAAATCACCTAGTATAAGTATACACTAAAAGACTTTTCTTAGCAATAATTTTGATATAGAAAAAGAGAAACTTCTAGTGTTTCTCTATATGGATTAAGCCATCATATACTTCCTCTAATGCTCTTCCTATATTCTTTTGGCATTTATATTCTTTTATTGGTTTTTGAAAATAACCTGTTTTAGTCATTTGTTTACTTCTTTCTGCGACTACGTATACAAGAGCATATTTAGAATCTACTATATTTAGTATTTTATCTATTGATGGATAAATCACACTATCACTCTCCCTCTCTATTATTAGGATACACTACTGGACAAATAATTACAATACTATTGACATAAATTTGACAAAAGATATTAAGAAAAGGACTAATGTATAGTCCTTACTTATTTGTCTTCTCTAGTATAAATCCTACTTCATACTCATTTATTTTTACTTTATCTTCAATATTATCTTTATCATAAACATTAATAGTCAAAGTCTCATCTTTAATCATATCTAAGTAGTCTTTAATATTCTCTTTGTATTCTTCTGTAGCATCTATATACATATTAATTCTATCAGTAATATCAAAGTCATTGGCCTTTCTTAACTGCTGTACCTTAGATATAGTCTCTCTAGCAAGACCTTCATTTTCTAACTCTTTAGTAATTGTAGTATTTAGTATAACAAAGTTATTACCCTCTACCATTGCTTTAAAGCCTTCTTTACTAGATATTCTAATATCTACCATATCTTTAGTAATATCATAAGTAGTATTATCTATAGACATCTTAATACTTTCATTGTTTTCTAATTTATTAATATCTTCATTAGATAGTTCTAATAACTTATCAGAGAACTCCTTAATATTCTTACCAAATATCTTACCAACTTCTTTAAAGTTAGGTTTAACTGTGAAGTTCATATAAGTAGATAAATCATCAGTATAAATAACTTCTTTAACATTAAGTTCTTCTTTAATTAGACTAGTAAGTTCTCCTATTACTTGCTCTTTCTTCTTATCAAGTAAAATTTCACTAATAGGCTGTCTTACTTTTATCTTAGATTCTTCACGAACATTTCTACCTATACTAATTAAATCTCTTACCAAGTCCATCTTTTCTTCAAGTTTTAAGTCAATTAACTCTTCATTACATACTGGAAAATCACTTAAATGAACAGAAGTATTACCAGTCAAATTAGTATATATCTCTTCCGCAGTATAACTTGCTATTGGAGCAATTAACTTAGATAATCCCTCTAGTACTTCATAAGTAGTCATATATACACTCTTCTTTGAAGTAGTCATTTCACTATCCCAGAATCTATCTCTATTTCTTCTGATATACCAGTTAGATAAATCAATTGAAGTAAAGTCAGTAATTAATTTAACCACTTTATTTAAATCATATTCATCATAAGAATCAGTTACTTCTTTAACAAGTTTATTATACTTAGATAATAACCACTTATCTATATCTTCTCTATCTTTATATGCTACTCTGCAAGTATTAATATCAGTTATTTTATCAGCATTAGCATATATTGCAAAGAAATTATAACTATTACGAAGAGGATTAAAGAACTTAGAGTGAACTTCTTTTAAGCCTTCAACATCAAACTTTAAAGGAGTCCATACTGGTGAAGCATATAACATATACCATCTAACAGTATCTGCGCCATATTCTTCCATAATCTTAATAGGATCAATAATATTACCAGTAGACTTACTCATCTTCTTGCCGTTACTATCTAACATCATATCATTTACTACAACATTTTTAAAACTTGATTGACCAGATATAATTGTTGATATAACAAGTAATGTATAGAACCATCCTCTTGTTTGATCGACACCTTCAGCGATAAAGTTCGCTGGAAAATGTTTATGAAACCACTCTTTATTTTCAAATGGGTAATGACATTGAGCATAAGGCATAGAACCAGAATCAAACCAAACATCAATTACATCTTTTACTCTATGCATAGTTTTACCACAGTGTTGACATTTTATAGTAATATTATCTACATAAGGTCTATGTAAGTCAATGTCTTCATATTTTAACTTTTCATTTGCTCTTTCTATTAATTCTTCCCTTGAACCAATTACTTCAAATTCACCGCATTCATCACATACCCAAAATGGTAATGGACATCCCCAATAACGATTTCTAGAAATACCCCAATCTACCATATTATTTAACCAATTTCCAAATCTCTTAGTTCCAACATAATCTGGATGCCATTTAATTTTATTATTTTCCTCAATTATTTTGTCTTTATATTCTGTTGTTTTTATATACCAAGCAGATTTAGCATAATAAATAAGTGGTGATTTACATCTCCAGCAATGTGGATATTTGTGTGTTATCTTTATCTTTTTAAATAATTTATCTTGTTCTTTTAAATATTTGATAATTTCTATTTCCAATTCAGGATCAGTTACTAATCTACCCTCCCAAGGCCCTATAGTATATTTTCCTGCTAAATTAACATTTTGAGTCCAGCCTATTTTATTTTCTTTACATACTCTATTATCATCTTCACCATAGGCAGGAGCAATATGTACAATACCAGTACCATCTTCATCAGTTACATAAGAGTCTGCGACTACTTCAAATGATTTACCATCAGTTACTTTTGCAAATGGTAATAATTGTTCATATTTAATACCCACTAAATCAGTACCTTTATATGTTTCAAGTACTTCATAATCATCACCTAAAACCTTATTAGCAAGGCTTTTAGCCACGATAAACTTATATCCCATTGAAGACACTTTAACATACTCTAAATCTGGATTAACACAAGCAGCCACATTATCCATAAGAGTCCAAGGAGTAGTAGTCCATACTAAAAAGTAAGTATCACTATCCTTTATCTTAAATGGAACTATAACAGTATTAACACTATCTTCTTGATATCCTTGTTCTACTTCAAACTTAGCAAGTTCAGTACCACATCTAGGACAATATGGTAATATTTTATTACTATTATATATTAATCCTTTTTTATGCATTTCTTTTAACAAATACCATTCAGTTTCGTGGTAATCATTTGTACAAGTAATATAAGGATGCTTACTATCAATAAATTGACCCATCATATCAGTTATTCTATTTACTTCATCAATATTTATGGCCGTATTCTTTTTACATTCTTCAATAAATTTATCTATACCCATTTTTTCTATATCTTTTTTACCATTAATTCCTAATTTCTTTTCAACATTATACTCAATAGGTAATCCATTGCAGTCAAGTCCTATTTTTCTATCAACCTTATGTCCCTTCATTGTTTGATATTTACAAAATGAATCTTTGATTGTTTTAGAAAATACGTGATGAATACCAGGTTTAGCATTAGCATATATTGGTCCATCATAAAATACCCAAGTTTCATTATCTTTTCTATTTTCAATAGTCTTTTCTAGAATATCTTCTTCTTTCCATTTAGCAAGTATCTTATTTTCTACTTCACTTACTTTTCCTTTTTCCAATTCTTTAAATTCCATAATTTCCTCCTTCTAATTAAAAAAACACCATTAGTGCAAGGGCGAATAATACCGTGGTACCACCTTGCTTCACTAGTAGTGCTCTTATTTTTGATAACGGGTTACAACCCGACTACTTCTAACTATTCAAAGTAGCACATCAAGAGTGATCTATATAATAAGTATCTTATTAGTTTCCACCAACCACTAACTCTCTATAAATATCCTATTATACCGTCTCTTTCATTTGTTTTGATACAAATTTATTATATGTTATTTTAATTATCTTGTCAACATTTATTTTTTATTTTTTAAAAGTATTTTCTTTAATGTCTTAGTAACTTCAATATTCTTAATATCTCTTTCTACTGATAAGTTATTCTCTAAAGTATCCTCAATTATTTTTGTTTCATCTTCTAATCTATCATCAAGATCAAATCTTATTTTTAGTGTACTAATTAGCCTTTTTTCTCCACTTACTTTTTGTTCTTTTAATTTCTTTTCAAAAGCAGTTATATACTTTTCTATTGTAACATCTCTTATTTCACTACTTGATAATTCTTTTACTATATCATTATAATACTCTACTCTTCTTACATTATATAAAATCTTTAAAAAAGTTTCAGGACTTATTTCTTGTGAATTTGATTTTAATGATATTTCTTTATATATCTTTTTAGTGAAATATCTTGCTTCAGGGGATAAGAAATCATAACTTAGTATATTATCTTTATATTTTTCAGAATTTTTAAAGTTTAATATTTTATGGAAGTTAGATAAAGCCTCCAGAAGGGTTATAGATTTTTCTGTATCAGACTTTTCGTCATTTACAATATTTAACATTTCTTTAAATGAATAATTTAAGATTTCTGTTACTTCAGCATTAGCACTTTTATTAGCTTCTTTTATTGGTAAAGCAAAATAATTATAATTATTAATATAGTCTGTATCTAATTTGTTTTGTCTTCTATCCCAAGTTGGATCAAATACATATAAACCATCTATATGATACTTTTTATCTTCTATATAGACTATACTTCTTTGATGTCTTCTATCATAACTTATAAGTGCTTCAGCATTAAAACCTAAACATCTTAGTATGGCATTTAATAAATTAGAATAACCTGCACAAACCATTGTATCACTTAATATAACTTTATCTAAATCTCTGGATTTTTTTCGATCTTTTTCATCATCTTTATATTTTCTTTTTTTAATTAAATCATATACATACATAACTTGTTCGATTGGAGATAAATTATATTTTTTTATTGTTTTAGATATATCGCACACTAAAGAAGATAGATCATATAGTTCACTTATAGATATAGGACTATTATGTTCTTGATAATTTATTTTTATATTATAGTTAATAATTGAATTTAAATCATATGAAGATAACAGATTTTGATATTCTTCTAGTGAAATATCACTACAGTCAATTATGGCTCCACCTTTAAAATCTTTAGCGATACTTAATCCTTTTAGAATGTTATTTCTAGTACATCTTATAGTCACACAAGATGATTCTTTTAATCTACAAAAAGCTTGATATTTTTTCTTATATGAACTAAATAAATTGATAATAAGGGAATAAAGAGGAAGACTAAGATTTGATAATTCTTTGATTATAGCATCATCATCTACTTCTGATACTACTCCTTCGATTATTAAATTAAATACTTCTTTAGGAAAAGTTATTAATTTAAACGTCTCATCTTCTTTCATAATATCCATTATTATATCTTTAGGCTCTTTATTTATTACAGTATTAAAATCTTTTACATTAATCATTATAGTATCATTTAAGTATTTTATTGAATGCTTAGCTTCTTCTTTTAGAACCAAGAACATATTACCCCTCCAATGTAGTTTAGTATTTTAACAGAAAAGAGAGCATTTGTCAATTGCTCTCTACATTTTATCTGGAATATTAATTCCTAGTATTTCTAAAAGGATTTTATTTGTTAAATATAGGATAATTTAAGTTCTTGATAGTATTTTTTATTTTTTACACAAACTATATAATACTTTTAGTATGTATTTCATTATTAACATTTTTTAGTTTTTACTATTTTTTTAGGTTCATTATATATTTCCAATTTATGCTGTGCTCTAGTACAAACTACATAAAATAAATTTCTTTCTTTTTCTATATAATCGTTATCTGAAAAATTACAAACGATTACCCCATCAAATTCCAATCCTTTTGCTAGATATGATGGCATAAAAATTACTTGATTGATAATATTTATATTTTCTTTGTCTATAAGTTGATAGTTTTTATTCTTAATGCTGTTATACATTTTTATCGCATCATCACAATTTTTTGTTATAATTGCTATTTTATTATATCCCATACCCAACATTCTCTCAATTCCTTTTTCTATCTCTGAAGTTAATAAACTTTCTGGTACATCGTATATGTCGACCGGTAATGAATTACTATGTCTTATTGCACAAACATTGTCTATATTTAAAATGTTATTTGAGTAATTTATTATTTCTTCACTTGAACGATAAGTTTTTGAAAGTTCAATATATCTCGCCTTTTCAAAAATCTGTATTAAATTATTTAAACTTTTTATATCTGAATAATTATTAATCGTTTGGTTAATATCACCTAAAATTGTGAATGAAGAATTTTTAAATATTTTTTTAAATATTTCCATTTGAAACAATGTGTAATCTTGTGCTTCATCTATAACAACGTGCTTTATGTATGGATGATATGGGTATCCTTCAATAGCAAAATATATATATAATAATCCGCTTATATCTTCATAATTAATGATTTTAGTATTTTCATCATATGTATTAATGTTTTTATTTTGTAGAAATTTATTATATATTTTTATACAGTCTAGTTCTATAGTACTATTCTTTTTTAACATAGAAACTATTCTTTTTTTGTTTTTTAATGGTAAATGCAACGAATAGCAAACCTTTTCTCCAATTAAATCCAGCCTTTCCTTGATTGAAAACCCATCATATTTCTCAATAAACAAAGTCTTCAATTCTTTGCTATTAATCTCATTTCCATTCGCTGTTATAGTACCATTAAATTTAATATTTTCCAAATACTTTTTCATAAATTCTTTTATATCGTCATAATATTGTTCTGACATTTTATATTCTATTTTTTTGTTATAACTATTTGAATAAATCTTTTCAAGAAATTCTGTATAACTTTCTATTTTTTTTCCATATTTAAGAAAAGCTTTTGAAAATTCACTGAATGTTGTTGTTAACACATTTTCCTCGCCTAATTCTGGTAAGACGTTTGAAATATAATTTGAAAAAACATCTGTAGGTGAAAAGATCAAAATATTTTTAGAATTCAAGTTTTTATCTTTGTAAAGAAGGTATGCTATCCTATGCATTGCAACACTTGTTTTCCCACTTCCGGCAATACCTTGTACTATTAAATATTTATCATTATCGTTTCTTATTATTTCATTTTGCTCTCTTTGTATTGTACTGACTATGTTTTTCATTTTATCGCTTGATGATGTTGCTAATATTTCTTGTAAATAATCATCATCAATGTTTATATCGGAATTAAAGCAACGTATTAAATTGCCTTTTTCTATTTTGAATTGCATCTTTGAGATTATGTTTCCATTTATAGTCCCAGAAGGAGCTTCATAAAAGGCTTTTCCTAATTCGAAATTATAAAATAGACTAGACACTGGTGCTCTCCAATCAAATGCATAAAATTGATATCCTTTTTGTATTGATGAAATTCCTATATATATATTTTGCTCTTCATCAAATTCACCATCATAGAAAACAACCTTACCGAAATATGGGCTATTTAAAGCTTTTTCGTATTTTTCAACATTCTCAATTGTTCTGTTTGTAATTCCTACATCTCTATCCACATCATTCATAGCCAAAGCTCTTTCTTCATCTGTAAAGTCTGATATATTTTCCCACATAAATCTTTTCATCTCATTTATATTTTCTTTACTATTATCAATACTTTTTTTTGTTTCTTTAATCAATTCTTCTAGAATTTCTTTTACTTTTAGTAAATATTCTTTTTCATTTTTGAGTTGTTCTAATTCCATTTCAGTACTCCTTTCACTAGATTATTCATCGTATTCATAAACTTGATGTATCAAGTTTATGATTTTCTTCTTGTATTCAGGATTATTACTATTCATCAAATAAAAATGACAATAACCATTAATTAGGCACCATTTAAGTTTTTCCTTATCAAAATTTTCCTCACTTAAGTATCCATTTAGGAACTCTTTTATATCATCCACTTTATACATAAATTTTTGTCCTGGTCTCATCACACAAGCCCAGGCTATATCTTGCTCTTTTAATCCTTTTCCACTATACTCCCAATCTATTACACCATTTATTTCTTGTTTTTGCCATAAAATATTTCCATAATGAAAATCACCGTGAATAAATGTTTTAAATTCCTTTGTAAAATTATTCTTTTTTAGATATTCTATATACTTACTTAATTCTTTTTCATTTTTTAGATTACTATATGTTTTTTCGTTTGGATACTCATTTATTACTCTTTGTTTTGCTATATTTAAGTCATTTATTGGGATTTTATGTATTATTGCTAGTTCTTTTCCATATTCATACAATAATTTGCTTCTGTCAGTTGTATTGTTTATTATTTCAGATAATCTCTTTCCTTCTATTTTTGATAAAACTATATATTCTTTATTATTATATTTTCCCGCCTCGTAAACCTTTGGTATTTTTAAATAATAATCATTAGTTCTCAGATAATTTAAGTTATTTGTCTCTGCTATAAAGTCACTTATTTTACTTCGTTCTATTTTTATGAATACATTTTCTGTCTTACCATTGATCTCACATAAGCTCTCCACAACATCGTTTCCAGCAGGCGGGTAACTAATAGCTTTTTTGAATTTTATATTAATATATTTTATTTTTGATGGTTCTAAATCTAATTCACGCCATTTTTTATATACATTACTCATATAATCTCCTTTTAACTTTGTTTTTTACTATAATCCCACTTAAATTGTCTTGTCCGCCCATTATGATTTTATAATAATCTTTATCATTTAAATAATTTTGTGTTTGTTTCTTTTGCATTGCAACGTCAATTATACTATCTACAGATGTTGCATATTCTTTAGTTTCTATTATTGTCTCTATTTCTTTGTCTGTTAATATATCAGTCACTCCGTCAGTAAATAATAACATATACTTATATTCATTATTTAGGATTGTTTTAACCGTTGGAAACAATCTATGTTTCGGATCCCCAAAGCTTGATGTTATTAGATTGTTCTTTTTATAAAATCTTATCTCATCCTTTTCTTTTATTTCACCTCTAATGTACAAGTCCCACGCAATTGAATTGTCTTTGCTTATCTGTTTTAGTCCTTTATCTCCGTAGAAATAAATTCTTGAATCTCCAATACTTAGGCATAATGTTTTATTACAAAAAATCAAAACTAGAGATAACGTTGTACCACTATTAGGGCTTAATATTCTTAATTGATTATCAAAATATTTCATATTTAATAATAAATCATAATATGTTTTTTCAAAATTATAATAATTCTCTTTTGTCAAGCTATTAAACCAAAATATTATATTCTTCATTATAATATTGCTGGCTATATGTCCATCTTTTAGGCCGCCCATACCATCTGCAATTGCAGCTAATCTAAAATCTTTACTATATTTACTTTGAAGCAAAAGAATACAGTCTTCTTGCACCTTGCGAACGTTTCCGACATTTGAACATCCAATCATATTACTATACTCATATTTTACACTTGCATAGTTGTGTTGAAGATTGTTTAAAATATCTTTTTCTGAATATGACATACCTATTCACTGTAAAACGATGGTAAGCAAGACATATCAAAAGTCCTACATTTATTTTTGTTGTTTTTGCATTTGTATAAAGGGCAACCACCAAAACAATCTGGTAGCATTTTACAATTCAAACACTTCTCATTTTCAAATGCTGACATACAATTATTGTACCAATTAACAACATTAGTGGAGTTCAATTTTATATTGCCATCACTTTTCATCGTTCCAATGCAACATTTTTTATAGCTTAAATCATTTATACATTTCCACAGTGACAAATCTGGCATTAAATAGAAAAATTTCTTGTCCCCACACGCTTCACATGTTTGAAAGTTATATTTTTCATTCAAAATTTTAAAACCCATCTTTGTTCCTAAATCATAATATGATTTTAAATCATTTACATTGTTTGTATTACTTTTTTTATATTGTTCTGTATTGTAAACAGCTCTAAAAAGTAAACTTATTTTTTTTCTGTTTTCCATATTAATAGAATTTAATGTATCGGCCACTCCAGATTGATTAGTATTATTTAAGTTTATTCTAATTATAAATTTAAATTTACTTTCTTCTTTTATCAATTTGGCCACCATATTACACTTATCTATTAGCAAATCAAAACTTGGTTTTCCATTTTTAAAGATTCTGTTTTTATCGTGTATATTACGTTCTGAATCAATTGTTATTTGCAATGTCTTTAAATTAAAATTAACTAGTTGCTCTAAAATATTCTCTGTAAGTAATGAACCATTTGTTGTTATTGTTGTAATATAATTATACCTATTTTTTTCTGAATCAGTCTTTACCCATTTTAAAAAATTTATACATTCATCAATATAAATTAATGGTTCTCCACCAAACAAGCTTAATTGTATATTTCTATACTTTTTAAAATTTTTTACGGCATATGCTTTTAGCGATTTAAAATATTCTTTTATATTTTCTTTTCCACAATTCAAATTTTTTTCAAAACAATATGGACAGGCAAAATTGCAAGTTAAGGTTGGAACTAGAGCTATGGTTAGACTATCACTCTTAAAAAAATTTTGTTGATAAGCATATTTTATTTCCGACAATTCATTTCTGTTGTCATCGATTACAAAACCATTTTTCTTTAACAGTTCCTTTTCATTTTTTGTTAACTTATCAAAACTCTCAATATTATTGAAACAACTAATATCACTGTCTTTTTCCAAAATAATACAAGATTTTGAAAATGAATTATATACCAAAACCTTATCATTATATTCTTTTGTAATATTATATTTACTTATTTTCATAAAACCACCTTTATTATATTGTGTTAAGAAGAAATCTTCTTAACACAACCCATTGCCAGTACAACCGCAAGCATCTAGTAAATTGACAGTTGTTACAGTTTCTGTATTACTCATTGAAGAATTTATGTAATTGAATACACCATTCTCAGATGAGATGATTTTGATTATTTTCATATTGACCTCCTTTGATTTAAATTACCATTTTCTTCCATTTTTGTCAATACCTTATTTTACATTTTAGAAACTTTAGTTAGGTGATTATATATTTTTTTAAAGTACTATGTTATTTTTTACACAAACTATATAATACTTTTACTTCTTTTACTGATAGGCTTCTATATTCACCAGGCATAAGACCTTTTAAGTTAAGATTAGCGTATCTTTCTCTTCTTAGTTTAATAACTTTGTTTCCTACTTGTTCAAGCATTTTCTTTACTTGATGATTTTTTCCTTCATTAATAGTTAATTCTACTATTGAAGTGTTTTTCTTTTTATCATAACTCTTTAATTTTACTCTAGCTCTTTTAGTCTTTACACCATCTATTATTATACCTCTTCTTAATTTCTGAAGACTTGCTACTGTTACTAGTCCTTCTACTTTAGCTATGTATGTTTTATCTACTAATGAATCTGGTCTCATAAGTAAATTAGCTAATTCACCATCATTAGTTAAAAGTAAGATACCTGTAGTATCATAGTCTAATCTTCCTACTGGATATATTCTAGTGTTTGTATTAATTAGGTCTACTACTGTCTTTCTTCCTTTTTCATCATTAGAAGTTGTTACTACTCCTTTTGGTTTATTTAATAGATAGTATTCATAATTTTTATTATTGTCTAGAATATTTCCTTCGACAACAATAACATCTCCTGGTTTTACAGTACTTCCTAATTTAGTTACTACTTCACCATTTACTTCTACTAAACCTTTAGTAATTAATTCTTCGGCTTTTCTTCTAGAACAGTAGCCAATATTAGCTATTCTTTTTTGTAATCTTTCCATTTATATCACTCCATAATAAGATTGCAAAGTACTTGCATCACTTATAAATTATCTCATAAACTGCTTGTTTTTGCAACTTTTTTATTTTTTTACATAAAATATATTGAATATTTATTTTTATTTTGTTATAATTATTATGTTCTTTGGACCCATAGCCAAGTGGTAAGGCACGGGACTGCAACTCCCTGAGCGTTGGTTCAAATCCGACTGGGTCCTCCATTATGAAATTAGTCCAAGCTTCTATAGTTTGGTACTTAGAAATATAGAGTATCAATTTCTAAAAGGGGTTGATACTTTTTTAATATTTAGATTAAAATAAATAATAGGAGAATATTATGAAAGATTTATTTAAAAATTATTTAAAAAATGGTTTATCAGAATATGACTCAAAATATTTATCAACATATCAATATGTGATGCTATTATCAAAAAATAATAATATAAGTGCATATTTTGCTAATATTGATTATATAGCATTTATTGAGTATCCTATATTAGAGAAGGAATATAATAGTCCTTTAGAAGTTTTAGAAAGCGAATTATCACTTTCTGGATGCGATGCTGGAATAATGTATGAAAATATTGGTGGTGAATTTAAAGAGATAGCTTTTCTCAATTTAAAAGAAAAAATTGAAGCAACCTAAATGTTCTTCAAATAAAGAGTTAATTCAAGTTTAATACTTGGATTTTTTGTTGTTAAAAAGCTATTAACTTATTTGTTAATAGCTTATTTCATTATTTAGTTGGTATTTCTTTTAATTCATAAATATAATCCAAATCACTAAAATCCGTTACTATTGGGCCTAAATCTTTTTTAAATCCAAATTTTACTTCACAAGATGTAATGTTATCAGCCACTTCAGTTGGAACTTCTGCATAAAAGAAATATTCAATTTTTTGTTGTGCTGCAATAGCTAAATAAACTTCTGCTTCTTCAGTATTATATCCTTCTATAGTAGCAGTATACTCATTACCATTTATTTTGAATATACCGTACATAGGGCTATTAGATGTATAGATTTCGTTAGATGTTTTGTTAGTGAAACTTCCTCTTAATGTAACTAGTTTAAGATCACTTGTTTTAGGTTCTATTGAGGCTTTTTTTGTTCTTGTTCCATAACTAGTGTCTTTAGTATAACTAAATTCATAATTATCTTTAACTTCTAAACTATCTAATGTTACTTCTACAAAGTCTAAAGAAATAGTATCTCCTAGTTTTTTGCTTTCAGCTTTTACCTTTTCCCCTCCTGTGTTACTGGTGTCTTCAATTTCAATACTTCCACATCCGGTAATGGTAAATAAACCAAATAACATTAATAGACTTAAAAATATTTTCTTTTTCATATTGTCCTCCTTCTACTACATTTCAGTTACATTATAACACTGTTAATTAAATTGTGTCAACTTGTACTGAAGTAAATTTTGATGATTAGGTTATAGCTGAAATATACTAAAGAAATTTATTTTTGAGATTACAAGCTCAAAAATACCTCGGAAGACTATAGGCTTACGAGGCAAATAGATAATAATTATTTCTTCTTAAGTAAATCTCTTATTTCTTCTAAAAGTAATACTTCTTCACTCTTTACTTTAGCTTGTTTCTCTTCTTTCTTATCTTTCTTCTTAGTTAATTTATTAATAAACTTAACTAGTATAAATATACAGAAAGCTATAATTAAAAAGTTAATAACATTATTAATAAAAGAACCATATCTTATAAGAGAATCTCCTACTTTAATAGTTAGATTACTAAAATCTAATCCCCCTATTATAGCTCCTATTATTGGCATTAATATATCATCTACTAATGATGTTACTATCTTACTAAAAGCAGTACCTACTACTACACCAACTGCTAGGTCTACTACATTTCCTCTTTCTATAAATACTTTGAATTCTTGAAAAAATTTCTTCATAATCTCTTCCTCCCTCTAATTATTATATCATAAAAAGATAGTTATTGTATAAAATAATAATATAGAAAAATAATTAGCAATCTCTATTGACAATTGCTAAAAAAGTGGTATAATATTAATGTATAAAAAGGAGGATGATATTATGAATACAAATAATCCATATGAAGAAAATCTACAAAAGCCATTAGAGAAATATGGTCGTGATATTACTAAGGCCGCTAAAGATGGGAAGATAGATCCTGTTATTGGTCGTGATGATGAGATTAGAAGTATTACTAGAATTTTATCTAGAAAAACAAAAAATAATCCTGTATTAATTGGTGAACCAGGTGTTGGTAAGACCGCTATTGTGGAAGGACTAGCAACTAGAATAATTAAAGGCGATGTTCCTAATAGTTTAAAAAATAAAAGTATTTGGGAACTAGATATGGGTGCATTAGTCGCTGGAGCTAAATACCGTGGTGAATTTGAGGAAAGACTAAAAGCTGTTCTAAAAGAAGTAAAAGATTCTGATGGAGAAATCATTATGTTTATTGATGAAATACATATGATAGTAGGAGCAGGCGCTCTAGAAGGCGCTATGGATGCTGGTAATATGTTAAAACCTATGCTAGCTCGTGGTGAAGTTCATTGTATTGGTGCTACTACTTTAAATGAATATCGTAAATATATTGAAAAAGATGCTGCGCTAGAAAGAAGATTTCAAAAAGTATTAGTAAAAGAACCTAATGTCTTAGATACTATTACTATTCTCAGAGGATTAAAACCTAAGTTTGAAGTATTCCACGGTGTAAATATTAAGGATAAAGCTTTAGTAGCCGCTGCTACCCTATCTGATAGATATATTACTGATAGATTCTTACCAGATAAAGCTATTGACTTAATAGATGAAGCTGCTGCTACTATTAAAGTACAAATGGAATCAGTCCCTACAGAACTAGATAACTTAGAAAGAAATATTATGAGACTAGAAATAGAAAAAGAAGCTCTAAAGAAAGAGAAAGATGATATTTCTAAGAATAGAATTGAGAATATTGATAAAGAGTTATTTAGTCTTAAAGAAAAAGAAAAGGATTTAAAAAATAGATGGGAAGAAGAAAAGTCTGTTAATACTAAGATTAGTAAGAAGAAAGAAGAAATAGATTCTGCTAATTTTGCTTTAGAGAAGGCTGAAAATAACTATGACTTAGAGACTGCTGCCAAATTAAGACACGGTACTATTCCTAGATTAGAAAAGGAACTATCTGAACTTGAAAAAGTTAATAAGTCAGAGATATTATCTGATACTGTTGATGAAGAGTCAGTAGCGGCTATTATATCTAAATGGACTAATATTCCAATATCTAAATTAGTTGGTGGTGAAAGAGAAAAATTACTTCACTTAGAAGAAAATATGAAGAAAAGAGTAAAAGGACAAGATGCCGCTATTCACTTAGTATCAGAAGCTATTATTCGTGCTAGAGCAGGTATCAAAGATCCTAATAGACCTATTGGTTCATTTATCTTCTTAGGTCCTACTGGTGTAGGTAAAACAGAAGTGGCTAGAACTCTTGCTTATGAGTTATTTGATGATGAAAGACATATGATTAGAATTGATATGTCTGAATATATGGAAAGTCACTCTGTAGCTAGATTAATTGGAGCTCCTCCAGGATATGTTGGATATGATGAGGGTGGACAAC
>JABLTO010097692.1_pt1 | contig 20460 bp, 25 predicted proteins | sample 7160091 | NCBI WGS metagenome assembly JABLTO01 (sample SAMN14651225, study PRJNA627086) | human gut metagenome | isolation source: feces | host: Homo sapiens
CAGTGCAGTTTGAAACGGCATCTTTCTTAATCCGTTTGTTTTTTTTATTTGCAGTTTTTGTATTATTTTTTTTGTAGAGAATTTGCGGTTTAACAAACAGGAAGTAACGTCATGGACGCTCTGGATTCGGTCAATGAGCTAGAAACCAGCTTAGACCAGTCAAAGGAATCCATGTATAAGCTGTCCTATGTTATCCGTGTGGGTGCGGATTCTCTGGAAGAATTAAAACGCCGCTGTGATGAAGTCAAGGACTTCTACGACGACTTGAATGTAAAACTGGTTCGCCCATTCGGGGATATGCTGGGGCTGCATGGTGAATTTATCCCAGCGAGCAGGCGTTACATCAATGATTATATCCAGTACGTCACGTCGGATTTCCTCGCTGGACTTGGATTCGGCGCAACGCAGCAGCTTGGGGAAACAGACGGAATCTATATCGGCTATAACCTTGACACTGGAAAAAACGTGTACCTAAAACCCAGCCTTGCCGCACAGGGCGTAAAAGGCTCGGTGACAAATGCGCTGGCTGCCGCTTTTCTTGGTTCGCTTGGCGGTGGCAAATCATTCTGCAACAATCTGATTATCTATTATGCGGTGCTATTTGGAGGGAAAGCGGTCATTGTAGACCCTAAATCAGAGCGTGGCAACTGGCAGGAAACCTTACCCGACATTGCACATGAAATCAAGATAGTCAACCTTACCAGTGAGGACAAGAACAAAGGACTTCTTGACCCGTATGTGATTATGCGCCGCAAAAAAGACGCTGAAAGCCTAGCGATTGACATACTGACATTCCTCACAGGTATATCTTCCCGTGACGGTGAAAAGTTCCCCGTCCTGCGTCGTGCTATCCGTTCCGTGACACAGAGCAGACAGCGTGGCTTGCTGCGTGTCATTGAGGAATTGAGGAAAGACGGTTCACCAGTGGCAGAGAATATCGCAGACCATATCGAGAGCATGACGGACTATGACTTTGCACACCTCTTATTCTCGGACGGAAATGTAGAGCAGTCCATCAGCTTAGACAGGCAGCTCAACATCATACAGGTGGCAGACCTTGTGCTGCCCGACAAGGACACGAGGTTTGAGGAATACACCACAATGGAGCTGCTCTCCGTGGCAATGCTAATTGTCATAAGCACCTTTGCCCTTGACTTTATCCATTCCGACAGAGGGATTTTCAAGATGGTGGACTTGGACGAGGCATGGACGTTCTTGCAGGTGGCACAGGGCAAAGCTCTTTCCAACAAGCTGATTCGTGCTGGTCGTTCCATGAACGCCGCTGTCTACTTTGTGACGCAGAACTCTGGCGACGTGGACGACGAGAAGATGAAGAACAATATCGGTTTGAAATTTGCCTTTCGCAGTACCGATATAAAGGAAATCAAGAATACCCTTGAATTTTTCGGGGTGGACAAGGAGGACGAGGGCAACCAGAAACGCCTTAGGGATTTGGAAAACGGGCAATGCCTGTTTCAAGATTTATACGGGCGTGTGGGCGTTATCCAGATACACCCTGTATTTGCTGACCTGTTCGCTGCCTTTGACACCAGACCGCCGATACATACGGAAGAATCGAGGTGAAGTCTATGAGGAAACGAAAAATCCTAAGATTCTTCGGTATCGCCCTGTTGGTTGTCTTTGGCGTGCTGGCGTTCTTATCCATCACAGGTACGGTGGCTCATGCGGCTGGTCTGGTAGATACTACGGTCAATGACGCTAACGCTTATTCCAAATATCCGCTGGAAAACTACCAGCTTGATTTCTACGTTGACAGTTCATGGGACTGGCTGCCTTGGAACTGGCTGGACGGTATCGGGAAAAGTATTCAGTATGGCTTATATGCCATCACCAATTTTATCTGGACGGTGAGCCTTTATATCTCCAATGCCACAGGCTATGTGGTGCAAGAGGCTTACAAACTGGACTTTATCTCTGATACCGCAAACTCTATCGGAAAGAACATTCAGACCTTGGCAGGCGTGACGAAAAGTGGCTTTTCCAGCGAGGGATTTTATGTAGGATTCCTGCTTATCCTCATTCTGGTAACGGGTATCTATATCGCCTACACAGGACTTATCAAAAGAGAAACCACAAAGGCGGTTCATGCGGTCGTCAATTTCCTTGTGGTCTTTATCCTGTCAGCGTCCTTTATCGCTTATGCCCCAAACTATATCAGCAAAATCAATGATTTTTCTTCGGACATCAGCAGCTCGGCTTTATCTCTCGGAACAAAAATTGTGCTGCCCGATTCCAGCAGCAAGGGAAAGGACAGCGTGGATTTGATTCGTGACAGCCTGTTTTCCATACAGGTAAAGCAACCGTGGCTGTTATTGCAATACGGGGAATCGGATATGGACGAGCTAGGCTCTGACCGTGTGGAAAGCCTGCTATCGGAAAGCCCCGACACGGACGACAGAGAGGACATTGTGATTGAGGAAATCGAGGATAAGGACAACGACAACCTAAGCGTCACAAAGACTATGACACGTTTAGGTATGGTGGTATTCTTGTTCATCTTCAATATCGGTATCTCGGTCTTTGTGTTCCTGCTTACGGGCATGATGATTTTCTCGCAGGTGCTTTTTATCATTTACGCCATGTTCCTGCCCGTCAGCTTTATCCTGTCCATGATACCAACCTATGAGGGCATGGCAAAAAAGGCGGTCACGAAACTGTTCAATACCATTATGATGAGGGCAGGAATCTCTCTGATTATCACTACCGCTTTCAGCATTTCCACCATGTTCTACTCCATTTCCTCTGGCTATCCGTTCTTCATGGTCGCATTTTTACAGATAGTCACCTTTGCAGGAATCTACTTTAAACTGGGTGATTTGATGGCGATGTTCAGCCTGCAATCTTCCGACACCCAGCAGGTAAGCCGACGTATTATGCGCCGCCCCTATCTGTTCCTCAATCGTGGGGCAAGACGCTTGGAGCGCAAAATCGGCAGAACGGTTGCGGCTGGTGCGGCTGGCGGTCTTGTGGGTGCAGCGGCAGTATCGCAATCCCGTAAGACGGACAATCCAAAACCAGCAGGCAGCGGTCATTCCAGACCAAACCATGACACTTCCATGGATACGTCCAGCTTTGGGAAACGTGCCGGCGCAAAAGTCGGTGCGGTGCTTGATGGCAAGGAGCGCATGAAGGACAAGGCAAAATCTGTCGGTCAGCAGGTCAAGGATATGCCGACACAGGTACAGTATGCGTTACATAGCGGCGTGAACCAGATACAGGAAAACGTATCCGACTTCAAGCGTGGCATTGTTGAGGAAAAAGCGACCAGAAAACAAGGGCGTGCGGATAAACAGGAGAAACACAGACAGACCATTGCACAGAAACGCATGGCAATGGATAAATCGAAACAGTCCAATGGATCAGCGACAAAAGGAGCTGCCCCATTGCATGAGCGACCAGTGACAACGCCTGTACCTGCGAAAACAGCTCCGCAGGCTGCGGTTTCCAAAGGAGCGCAGACCATCAAGGAACGCCCTACCACCACTGCAAAGGAACAGCCGCCCGTAAAATCCAAAGAGCCTGTTACAAGGGTACAGGAGGTAAGGACACAGGCGGTCAGAGAATCCACTGCACTTGTCAGACAGCAGACTTCACAGGCTGCCGCCGATACCGCACGACAGACGGTGCAGCGTCACAAACAGACACAAAACGTACAGAAGAAACAGAAAAACAAGACAACCGTAAATAAGACGACCAGCAGGAAAGGCGGTAAGAGATGAAACTAAGGCACTTTGTTTTGTTCGGAGGTGTTTTCTCGGTGATTATCGCCTTACTACTGTTCCTGTTTATCGTTACCGCAGATGATGAAGAAAGCACTTCCCACTTTGATTTTTCTGGACTGAACCTTTCTGAAGAAGTGCTGAAACATCAGCCGACAGTAGAAAAGTATGCGAAAGAATACGGAATTGAGGACTATGTGAACTATCTGCTCACTATCATGCAGGTGGAATCTGGCGGCACAACAGAGGACGTTATGCAGTCGTCAGAATCAATGGGGCTGCCGCCCAATTCCCTTTCCACAGAGGAATCCATCAAACAGGGGTGCAAGTATTTCTCGGAACTGTTAAAATCCGCAGAATCAAAAGGCTGCGACATAGACACGGTGGTACAAGCCTATAACTATGGCGGCGGCTTTATCGACTATGTGGCAGGACACGGGAAGAAGTACACCTATGAGCTGGCGGTCAGCTTTGCGAAAGAAAAAGCGGACGGCGTAAAAGTTACCTATAAAAACGAGATTTCCATTAAGGAAAATGGCGGCTGGCGTTATAAGTACGGAAATATGTTCTATGTGCGGCTCGTCAAACAGTATCTGGCTGTTCCCAGTTTCAGCGACGCTACCGCACAGGCAATCTTCAATGAAGCATTGAAGTATCAAGGCTGGAAGTACGTCTATGGCGGCAGCAACCCTAACACGTCCTTTGATTGCAGCGGTCTGGTTCAGTGGTGCTATGGAAAGGCTGGTATCAGCCTGCCCCGTACCGCACAGGAGCAGTATGACGCTACCCAGCACCTGCCGCTGTCACAGGCAAAAGCTGGTGATTTGGTATTCTTCCATTCCACTTACAATGCTGGAACGTATGTAACACACGTCGGTATCTATGCAGGAAACAACAGAATGTACCACGCTGGAAACCCTATCGAATATGCAGATTTGACAAGCTCGTACTGGCAGCAACATTTGATTGGCGCTGGACGGGTAAAGACTAAATAGAAAGGAATGGTGCTATGATATTCAAGAAAAAAGAGAAAGAATCAAAACCTAAAAAAGAGAAGAAACTGCCTGTGATGAAAGTTGGCACGCATAAAAAATCCGTGATTGCCTTATGGCTGGTGCTGCTTGCAAGCATCAGCTTTGGCGTATATAAAAATTTTACTGCCATTGATATGCACACTGTACATGAAAAGGAAGTTATTGAACAGCGCATTGTCGATACCAATAGGATAGAGAATTTTGTCAAAGGCTTTGCAAAGTCCTACTATTCATGGAGCAACACGCAGGAATCCATTGACAAAAGAACTGCTGCCATCAGCAGCTATCTGACACAGAGCTTAAAGGACTTGAATGTAGATACAGTTCGGCAGGATATACCCACAAGCTCTACGGTGACTGATGTAACGGTATGGGAAGTAGAACAGGCTAGAACAGACGACTTTACCGTTGTCTACTCCGTAGATCAGACGGTAACGGAGGGTGAACAGTCTGCCAGATACACTTCCGCTTACATGGTAGTGGTTCACGTAGATGGTGACGGAAACATGGTTATCACCCAGAACCCAACCATCAGCAGCATACCGTCAAAATCCAGCTATGAACCAAAAGCGCAGGAAACTAACGGAACGGTAGACGCTGCCACAGCGGAGGAAGTGACAGAGTTCTTGGAAACTTTCTTCAAGCTCTACCCTACCGCAACGGAAAAGGAACTTGCCTATTATATGTCTGGCAATGCCCTTTCCCCTGTGAACTGCGATTATACGTTCTCGGAGCTGGTAAATCCTATCTTCACCAAAGACGGACAACAGGTCAAGGCATCGGTATCAGTGAAATATCTCGACCAAAGAACAAAGGCAACGCAGATTTCACAATTTGACTTGACACTAGAAAAGGATAGTAATTGGAAGATTGTTAAGTAAAGTTGATTAAATGTAAGAGAATGTATATAATTATTCTATCTTAAAGAGAGGTGGTTAAAATGAAACGCTGCATTGTTTTAACTGGAATGGTTATTATATTTTAGCAATGATAGGAGGACTTTAAATGACTATTCCAGAAAATAAAATTTATCCACGTACTGGGGATAAAGAAACAATTTATTTAAAAAATGTAATCAAAAATCCTAATATAGAAGTTGGTGATTACACAATGTATAATGATTTTGCGAATGACCCAACGCTATTTGAAAAAAATAATGTATTATATCACTATCCTATAAATCACGATAAGTTAATAATCGGGAAATTTTGTTCGATTTCCTGTGGTACTAAATTCTTATTTAATTGTGCTAATCATACATTATCTTCATTATCAACTTATCCATTTCCATTATTTTTTGAGGAATGGAATTTGGATAAGAAGAATGTTACTCACTCATGGGACAATAAAGGTGATATTATTATTGGTAATGATGTATGGATTGGATATGAGGCTGTTATATTAGCAGGTGTAAGTATCGGTGATGGAGCAATTATCGGCGCACGTGCTGTTGTTACCAAAGACGTACCACCATATACTATTGTAGGTGGTGTTCCTGCAAAACCAATTAAAAAACGCTTTTCTGACGATACTATTTCATCATTATTAAGTATTCAATGGTGGAATTGGTCGAAAGAAAAAATCTCTAAAAATATAAAGGCGATACAGACAGGAAAAATTGACGAATTACAATAACAAATGTGCTAGAAATTAAGGTGGTGATACAATGTGCCAAAATAAGAAACGAAAAAATGATGTTTTACTCCATGCAAAGTCAGTAAATACATACGCAATTTGCATGGAGTAAGAAAGCGTAAATGCTGGCTTTGCTTTTAACAACAAGATGTTAAAGGAGTGAGCCTGCATGAAATATGTAAAAGCAAACTCAATACTTCCCATCTCTCTGATTGAAGAATTGCAAAATTACATTCAAGGTGGTTATATTTATATACCATCTAAGAATGAGAATAAAAAAGGCTGGGGAGAATTGAGTGGCTATAAGCGTGAAATTGAAAAAAGAAATAAAAAAATCAGAATGGATTATAAACACGGAAAAAGTCTTGAAGAATTATCAAAAAGCTATTTCTTATCCATTCATTCAATCAGAAAGATAGTATATAAGTAATTTCAGGAAGAGGTTTGCCACTGTGCGACCTCTTCTCTTTTATGTAAAAAATAAGTCTGTAAATAACATTATATTGTAGTGCTTACTTTGCAATGTTACTATTTTCAAGGAGGTGCTATATGGAAAGAAATTTAATTTTGATTGATTCTATACCAACTATCGTTTGGGGCAAGAAATCAGAGAAAATATATATTTATGTTCATGGAAAAAATGGGAACAAAGAAGAAGCTCTTTTTTTTGCAAATATTGCTGAAAAAAAAGGTTATCAAACTATTAGTTTTGATTTACCATCTCATGGTGAGAGAAAAAACAAAGATATTGAATGTAATATATGGAATGGAATACATGACTTAGAATGTATCTGGAAATATATTCAATGTAACTGGGATAAAATTTATTTATATGCTTGCAGCATAGGCGCATATTTCAGTCTGCACGCTTATAAGAACAGAAATATTGAAAAATGTCTTTTTCTTTCGCCTATACTAGATATGGATTATTTAATACATAATATGTTTTCATGGTTTGATGTAAGTGAGAATGAATTAAAGGAAAAACAAAAAATCGAAACACCGATTGAAACTTTATCATGGAAATACTACCAACACGTAAAAGACAATCCTGTTAAACACTGGTGTATACCAACATCTATTATGTATGGCAGCAAAGATATATTGCAATCAATAGAAATTGTTCGTCATTTTTCAATGAAATTTAATTGCCAATTATATATATCAAAAGAAAGCGAACATTCATTTATGAGTGATTCTGATAGAAAAGTTGTAACTGATTGGATAAAGAAAAGTATTTAAATCTCATATTTTGCATAATTGCTACTAGATTAGTTGAAAATGTAATGTTTCCCATCATTTTGATGATTACCATTTCAATAGTTTATTTTGAAATTGCAATAAAATTATTTAGATGGAAATGACAAGACTATTTTCTTCCGTCGTGTTCTGGTATACTTGCCAGATCAACGACAGGAAGAAATTATATATCATTTTAAAAAAGTTGTTGAAAATCATTTTAATTGCCCTTACTATTTACGTGTTGAAGTCGACATCAATAATTTTATCTTTGGAGGTAATGATTTGAAAATAGAAGAATTTAAAGATATTACAATCGCTTATATGCGTAATATAGGTGAATATGGCAAACAAAATGAAAAGTTAATGGAAGATTTTAAAAAGTTTTTGAGAAAGAATAAATTGTTTACAGAAGAAACCACTATTTTAGGGATTGCATTAGATAATCCTGCCTTTACACCTACTAATAGACTAAGATATGATGTAGGACTTATCATAGATAAAAAATCGGAAATAAACCTAGCTACTCGCAAAATTGATGATGGGAAATATGCGATATTTGAGGTCAGTCATACTAAACAAGATGTGTTGCAATTTTGGAAAAATATCCAAAACCTTACCGCAGATTTATCAGTGGACGATAAGCGACCAATTATTGAACGCTATGTCTATAATAAAGTTGCTAATCATTTATGCGAATTTTGTATTCCAATATTATAAGGCAGGTGAATTTATTAAATGGATAAAGAGACTTGGGTAATGTGTCCTATTTGCAAAAATAAGACACGAACAAAAGTAAGACCAGATACAGAATTGATAAACTTTCCTTTGTTCTGCCCTAAATGCAAACAGGAAAGTATCATCAATGTAAAAAAGCAGCAAATAACTATTATAGAGCCAGACGCTAAGACGCAGAGCCGATAGCACCGAGAATGATAAAAATTCTAGTGTTATCGGCTCATTGTATTTAAGGATGTAAACAGTTTTAAGGCTAAATGAAATAAAAGTGTAATAAACAAATCCAAAGGTTGGAAATGAGATATTACACTTTCATATTTTGAAAATCATAATTTTTTTCTTTTTTTACACTATCATATTATCATATTTTCGCACTTTTTTCAAGTATTGATATATATGCAGCTCTATGATATTAAGTATGTAGCCATTAGGAAAGGAGGCTATATATGTCCTTGATAAAAGGTGTAAATTCTTCATATGATTTACAAGAAATGCAGCAATTATTTTTAACTGTCGGTATAAAGTTAACTGCTGAGGAATTATTTCATCTGTTAGAGTATCAGTATAGAATCTGTCAAAAACTAAATTGGGTAGAAACTGATAATAAAAAATTTGAAAAAATTGTACTTCCATTTCTTCATTCTGGATTCATTCACACTGAAAATTATATGATTGTATTGAAAAACATTATATATATCTATTATACCATAAGGAAGAAATTTGATTATCACACGACAGATGATACAATTAGTAATTTTATGTGTCAAGAGTTTATTCGATATTCTGGCATGAATTTAGAATCTTTATCGGAAAGAACAATAAGAATCATAGCGAAAGAAGGTGGACAATATAGAGTTGAACAATCTATCCCTATTTACAGGTAATACAATAAATGTGCTTTCTATTATCAACACTGCTTTACAACATAATTATATTTCATCTGCCAGAGCTGATAGTTTATATTGTGAGATGGAAACACTATCAAATGATTTGGTAATGTACTTTAATCATGGAACTAGTACCTCACTAGATAAAAACGACTTTATTCGGATTTGGGATACCATAAATTATATGTTTATTCATGGATTTAATGAAGATAATCAATCTTACTATTGCTTGAAAACTAAAAATATAAGAGATTATTTTAACAGTGGTTTAGAATGTGTAAAAAAAGATATTTTATTAATTCAAGAAATTTTAGAACAATTAAAGAACCAAAAGCTACCAATCAATAATGAAAGATATTCCAGTATCCTCTATGAACAGATACCTGATTTTTTGCAATCATTAAAGAAGTATTATGCCATATTCAATTATTGTTATATTGCAGGAGATTTAGATTATCCTTTGTATGATGGGCTGCCGCTATATCACGATATGTATAATCTTAAAGGAAGTGACTTAGCGTTACATTATTTAAAATGCTTTTCCATTGAAAATGCTTTTTGTTATGAATTTTACAAAGAATTGCCTGAATTGGTTCAACAGTTTGAAGATTTCAAGGGTATTCCTATTTATTATTTGGGAATCAACATTTTTGAATTAGTACTCTATCAAGATATATGTCATATTCTTTTGTACAATAGTTCGGGCATACTTCTTGAAGAAACGGATATTGGCAGAATAAAGAACAGATTAGAAAATTCAGTAGATATGTCAAAAGATATAGAATATGCTTTGAAACTTATCTGTTCCTCATTACCAGATGAAATGAGTAAGTATATTTGGAGATTTAAAAATGAAATAAAGAAAAAATTTGAATCATTTATAAATGATGATTTTGAATTACTAATTTATCGAAAAGCATATAAAACTTCAAATGTTATTCTACTTAATTCTATTCAAAGTAATCAACACTTTTTGAAAATATTAACACACATTCAATCGCTAACGGACATAGAAGAAAAAATCATATATCTTCAAAATATTAAAATAAACATATATGATTTATTTGACTTACTGGAAAATGATATTTTTATTGGAAACGAGTATAATTTATACTTTTCAACACTTACACCTAATGATATAGCAATAATAATAAAAGCTCTAATTCCAGACTTGGGAGTATTTAATCAAAAATGTTCTTTAGATGATGAATTATACAGTGAATTAGATTGTGGTGTTGAATGGAAGAAAAAATTAATAGATTTTTTAAAGAAATACAGTATTTTACAAAAAAAAGAAGTCGAATATGCACTTAATAATATAAAAATCATATAAGGAGAGAATGAAATGAAATCTAAATGCAAATGGATTTTATGTCCTGTATGTGGTAATAAGACAAGACTACAGATAAGAAATGATACAGAGTTAAAAAATTTTCCATTGTATTGTCCGAAATGCCGACAGGAAAGTCTAATTGATGTAAATAAATTTAAAATTAGAGTAATAACAGAGCCAGACGCTAAGACGCAGAGCCGATAACACCGAGAATGAAAAAAGGTTCTTGGGTTATCGGCTTATTTTATTTGAAAACTAAAAAGCGAAGGATTACTTGTCCTCCACTTCTTTAGATTTTATGATTCCGTCAGCAACGCTTTCCATGATAATTAAATCTTTATCGGATAAGCTATCAAGCTGTTTTTCCAACTGTCGTCTTCTGGTGCTTTTCACCAGATCAGACGCAGGCAGGAAAAATTCATCAACGGAAACTTCCAGTAATGAAACAAGGTCATAGAATACCTGTAAACTTGGGTGCTGCCCTTTGTTCTCGATATTTGTTAGGTAACGAGGGTCAATCTCAATCATTGCTCCCACCTGTTCACGGGTCAACCCTTTTTTCATACGAGCTTTTTTGATAGCAAGACCAAAAGCTCTAAAATCGTATTTATCTTCTTTTTTACGCATATGTAATCACCTCACCACATTTTACTGTTCCTATTTATTTTCTGACAGGTACAATAAAACGTATCGTTTGGTTTATCAGTTCCTATTATGCGTATCAAAGTCAAAAAGTGCTACCTAGCGGCAAATAAAAAAAACCGCTATCGGCAGTACCACTTTTGCGTGCAAATATTTCATTTCTATTTGGATAGCGGTTAAAAGCCGCTTTTTTCTTTTTCTCAGCATAAAACAATATATTAGTTTTGATTCAGCGGCTCTAGGAGGTAGCCGCATTGAAAATACTATGTAGACGATATTCTTCGATTTATCCGTTACTGTCAAAAAAATCTTAGCTTATACAACGGTACAGTCTACTTTTGAATGTGGTTTTTTACATCATATAACAGGAATAATTCTTAAAGCACAAGAACAGCATTTCCATCATGCTCTTGTGCTTTTTTGTTGTTTAAAAATATTTTTCAAATTCTTTTCTGAAAGTGCAACAAATAGCTGCTGCGTGGGTAGCTACTGTGCGGAAAGGGGGATAGAGGGAAAACAACCTTCACTCACTCTCACGCAGAAAGGAGGTGAAAATATGAAGTCATCTTCTTTCGAGCAGGCTATTCAAGCACAGTTTGATTGCCTTACGAAAAAAGTCATTAAGAGAGCAGCAATGAAGTATAAGCGCAGCATTTCAAGACGTTTGCAGCATGAAATTCCTTTCTCTGATGTATCAGATTTGGAATTGAATAAAGCTGGCGTTTACGATAATTATTCCTGCGATTATACCGTGTTCAATGTTCTTGGCATGGAAGTACAAGTATCTGACGACCAGTTAAGCAAAGCTCTTAAATGTTTACCAGAGAGAAAGCGCAATATTATTTTGTTGTCATACTTTATGGATATGTCTGACACAGAAATCGGAGAGCTTATGAACGTGGTTCGCTCCACTGTTTACCGTCACAGGACAAGCACTCTGGAAGAAATACGAAAAATGATGGAGGAGGAATAAGTGTGGAGAACAACACAAAACGTATACCGTTTGCTGTGATTGTGGCGGCTACCAATGGTGATGAAACCGCAATACAGGAAATTTTAAATTTCTATGACGGTTACATATCAAAGTTGAGCCTACGCAAGTTGTACGATGAGTACGGTAAAGTCTATATGGTAGTCGATTCTGAACTAAAAGGCAGAATACAGGCTGCGGTTATGGATATGATTGCAAACTTTGAGATTATTGTAGTTTAACAATTCTGACGGGCAGAGCTTTTCTCTCTTTCCCTCTGCTTGTCATTCTATGAAAGTCTATTATCGTATAGTAGATTTTCATAGACTGGCAAACACAGTCGAGTGGTCTTTGAAAACTGAATAAACAATCAGATACGTTTGATATGCAGCGAGCCGACGGATATTGTACGCCATGACCTTTCAAAACAAAGTGAGCGATTCATGCAATGATCCGTAAGCGACTTTTGGAATGGTCGCCATGCCATGACCTGTATATCTGTATAATGATACACCCGTATGACACGGTTCGCCCATCAGAATGGGAATGGTAAAAATCCAGTGAGCTTTTCCAGAGCTATTTGATTGTTAGAAAAAAGATATTTATAGCAGCAAAATGTACGTTCGCTTTTTATAAAGTTATGCTATAATAATTTTCATTAAGCGAGTGGATTTTGTTGCTGTCACAAAGAAAGGAGTCTTTTTAGTGACAAGTGATACACAAAATGCACACCCTCTAAAAAAGGAAAAAAAGACTTATACAGTGGAGGAAATTGCTGAACAACTGAGTGTTAGCAAGAAAGCAGCTTATTCATTGGTAAAAAGTGGTCAGTTTCATTATGTTCGTGTTGGTAAAGTCATACGAGTATCAAAAGTTTCTTTCGATAAATGGTTAAATCAAATTTGACTATTAAGGAGAGAATTATGGCTACAATCAAACAAAGAAAATCAACTTTTTCCGTTATTTACTGGTACTTAGACAATACGGGTAAGAGAAAACAAAAATGGGACACGCTGGAAACAAGAAAAGAGGCAAAGCAGCGAAAAGCTTTTGTAGAATACTATCAAGAAAAATATGGTTATGTATTAGTTCCTTTAGAGGAACAATTTGCACGCCAAATTGAAGATTCAAAAAAAGAGCTGGAAGTTGTTGACGAAGAAATTACATTGCGTGATTTCCTAAAAATTTTCGTCAATCTCTACGGTACATCTAAGTGGTCGCCTAGCACATTTAGTAGTAAGGTAAGCAGTATTGAGAATTATATCAATCCGATTATTGGTGATTGGAAACTCAATGAGATTACAACAAAAGGCTTATCAAAATATTACAACGATTTATTGAGTGTACCAGAAGTACCTCGTTCAAATAGAAAAGCAACTGGTCGTTGTGTGCAACCTGCGAACATCAAAAAGATACATGATATTATCCGCTGTGCCTTGAATCAAGCTATTCGTTGGGAGTACATAGACACAAGCAAGAGAAATCCTGCATCGTTGGCGACTTTACCAAAAGTTCCAAAAGTCAGACGTAAAGTGTGGAGTATACAGACATTCCGTCAAGCGGTACAGGCTGCGGAAGATGATTTGCTTTCCATCTGTATGCACTTAGCTTTTTCCTGTTCAATGCGTATTGGTGAAATCACGGGTCTTACATGGGAAGATGTGATTATTGATGAAGAATCCATTGCTACGGATAATGCAAGGGTAATCATCAATAAGGAGCTTTCAAGAGTAAATGCTGCGGCTATGCAGAAATTGAAAGAAAAAGACATTATTAAAATCTTTCCTACACAGAAACCTCATTGCACGACAAGACTTGTTTTGAAAACACCAAAAACAGAAACAAGCAACAGAACCGTCTGGCTACCTAAAACGGTGGCACAGCTACTGGTACAGTACAAAAAAGACCAGCAGGAATTAAAAGAATTTCTCGGTAGTGCATATAACGATTATAACCTTGTCATTGCCTTAGAAAACGGAAATCCCGTAGAAAGCCGCATTGTCAGAGATAGGTTTCAAAAGCTATGTGAAAAAAATGATTATGAAATTGTGGTATTCCACAGCTTACGTCATTTGAGTACAGGCTACAAACTTAAAATGACAAACGGTGATGTAAAATCCGTACAAGGTGATACAGGACATGCAGAGGCAGAAATGGTTACAGATGTTTATTCCAAAATCATTGACGAGGACAGACGTTTCAATGCACAGAAAATGGACAAAGAATTTTATTCCACTCTCAATGAAGATACTGGCAATCAACAGCAAGATACTGGTTTTTCAGACGACGATATGGCACTATTGGAACTATTTAAATCCCTTTCGCCAGAAATGAAAGAACAGCTATTAAAGCAAACACTCAAAAAGTAAGTTTTCAAAAGTGTTAGCAAATTTTCAAAAATCCAGCATTTTTTTATCAAGAATAAAAAAGTGTTAGCAAGCCTACTTCCTTAAAAAGTCTTTATAAAGTATCGAATTAAAGTCATAAAGAAGAATTGCTCCCCTTTTGAGCTAGGATAGAAACGCCAGAATTAAAAAAGCTGAAAACCTAAAAAAATCAAGGCTTTCAGCATTGTTTACTGGCGTCCCAGACAGGAGTCGAACCTGCGGCGTTCCGCTTAGGAGGCGGACCCTCTATCCTACTGAGGTACTGGGACATTTTCAAAAACCTATTCAAATTTATCTGGTTATCATATCAAAAGGCGATTGCTCCAACTAGCCCTTAGGAGGCGGACCCTCTATCCTGCTGAGGTACGAGGACATTTTAAAAATCTATTCAATTTTCATCTAGTTATCGATCAAAAGAGGTTTGCTTTACTTCGCCCTTAAAAGATGATGTACATATATGTTATATAAAACCCTTTTAAATTTTAACATTTATAGAAATAAAAAGCAAATTCTAAGCAATACAAATATAAAAGTGCTATAATAAAGTTATGGAGGCGATTTTATGGGTAAAGTAGTTGAGGTATGTTGTGGTAGCTATTATGATGCATTGCAAGCTCAATATGGTGGTGCTAAAAGAATTGAGTTAAATAGTGCATTACATTTAGGAGGTTTAACACCATCGTTAGCAACTCTATTAAAAGTTAAAGAAAAAACAGATTTGGAAGTTATTTGTATGGTTAGACCTCGAGGAGCAGGTTTTTGTTATAGTGATGAAGATTTTGAAGTTATGAAATTAGATGCAGAAATTTTATTAGATAATGGAGCTGATGGTATTGCTTTTGGCTGTCTAAATGAAGAAGGGGATATTAACATTTCACAAACTAGAGAAATGGTCAATATTATAAAATCATATCATAAAACTGCAGTTTTTCATCGTGCTATCGATTGTGTTAATGACATTGATGAATCTATGAATATTTTAATTACGCTAGGTGTCGATCGTGTTTTGACTAGTGGATTGCAAAGTAAAGCTCTTCGTGGTAAAGAAATGATCAAATATTTATATGATGCTTATGGTAATAGCATTGAGATTTTAGCTGGTAGTGGAATTAATGCCGGAAATGTTAAAAAATTCTTGGATTATACAGGAATTGATCAAGTGCATAGTTCATGTAAAGATTGGCGATTAGATCCTACTACAAGAAGGGATGAAGTTGATTTTAGTTTTAATGGAGATGAATACGATATTGTTAGTAGTGAACTTGTAGAAATGCTAATTGATATAGTAATAAGTGATTAATTATAGGAGGGGAGAAAATGTTTTGTAATAAATGCGGGAAACAAATTCCTAATGATTCTAAATATTGTCCTGAATGTGGGGTAAATATAAGTGGTCAAAATGGTCGTGGTGATGAAGGTAGTTTTGGATATGCGCTGTTAAGTTTCTTTATTCCGATTATTGGATTGGTCTTGTTCATTGTTTGGAATAAAGAATATCCTAAAAGGGCTAAGTCGTGCTTATATGGAATTATTGCTGGAGTGGTAATATGGGTAATTTTTGCATGCTGTTCTTTTTCAAGAACAAATGAATTTACAGGAGTTATGGAAAATATTCCAGTTGAAACTGATGTGTTTTTACAATGGTTGAAATAATATTGGAGCGATTATTACAAATAGGTAAAATACCTATTTGTAATGGAATGGCCTCTCGAGCATTACATATAGGTAATTTTTGTTTTATTTTATGTTATCGTTGTAGTGGGGTAGTTTTGGGGATAATATTTGTTTTGTATTATTTAAATAAACATAAACCTAAAATACATTATTTTTTATTAATTGTACCAATGATAGTTGATGGTTTTTTACAGTTATTGACACCGTATACAAGTAATAATCTATTGAGATTAATAACAGGGATGTTATTTGGAATTGGAATAGGCCATGGAATAATTTATTTTAGTAATAAGATTTATGATGCAGTTTTTTAACTGCATTTTTGTATTCTTTAGATTATTACAAAATTAATATGCTATAATAAGACAATACAGAGGTGAAATTTATGCGAAATTTTTTTAATGATGATCTAAAAAAACAAGTAAAGCCAGGAATGATCATAGCAGCATTTACAGTACTTTTAATATTTTTCTTGATCAATCTTAATAGTATATGGGCTATTATTGGAGAATTTATAGGAGCTATAAAATATTTATTTTATGGTATTGTCATTGCTTATATCTTGAATCAACCAATGAAGCTGATAGAAACTTTGATTGCAAAGAAATGTAAAAAAGAAAGTTTTATATATCGAAAAAAAAGAGCTCTAGCAATAATTTTGACGCTAATATTAATGCTGTTGTTGATCATAGTGATAGCGAGTATCGTTATTCCTAATTTGATAAGCAGTTTAACTTCATTGATTAGCAATATTTCATCTTTTTTAATAAATATATTTGATAATATAGATGAGATATTTATTTATTTTGGAATTGATTTTAGAATGGAAGATATTGGAAGTGTCAAGGAATTGATCAATATGCCTTGGCAGGAAATGGTTTCGCAAGTATTAAATATCTTATCTAAAAGCGCTGGCGGGATAATGGCCAATGCAACTGATTTTTTATCTAAATTTGGGATTGCATTTACTGGTTTTATTTTCTCATTATATTTATTAGCAGATAAAGAAACATTTTTACGACAATTAAGAAAAGTAGTTGGAACAGTATGTGGATATCATGTAACTAAAATAATTTTTAAATATGCGCATAAAACTAATGAAGTATTTTCTAATTTTATTAGTGGACAGCTGACAGAAGCAGCTATCTTATGGATTTTATATTACATAACAATGCGTTTATTTGGCTTTCCTTATCCTGAACTTATTGCTACGATCATTGCATTATTTTCTTTTGTGCCATTTTTTGGACCAATTGCAGCTATGTTTATCGGAGCGGTTTTGATTTTATCAAAAGACGCATTATCAGCAGTTTGGTTTATGATTTATTTTCAAATATTATCACAATTAGAAGATAATTTTATTTATCCTAGAGTAGTTGGTAATTCCGTGGGATTACCAGGAATTTGGGTTATTCTTTCGATTTTTGTTTTTGGTGATTTTTTTGGGATTTTTGGAATGGTTATTGCAGTACCTTGCGCGGCATGTTTATATTCATTAGCTAGTGAACTTGTTAATATGATTTTAAAAAAGCGGAAATTAAAAATAACGGAAACAGATATTGAACAAATGAAATAGAAAAGAATATTAAATTAATATTGATGGAATGTGATGATTTTATATTTTTAGAGTATTAATAGTGTTATCCAAAACAGTCATTATGAGCTGTTTTGGATGTTATGATTTTATTAGGTGTTGATATGGAACAAATAAAAATTAATTCAAAATATGATAATTTGGCTCTCGAAGTCATTATTTCTGATTGTAATAAACCTAAAGCAATTGTTCAAATCGTTCATGGGATGTGTGAACATAAAGAACGTTATTTAGATTTTATTGAATACTTGAATAGTTATGGATATATTGTAATTATTCATGACCATCGAGGGCATGGTAGAAGTGTTTTAGATAAAAGTGATCTAGGTTATTTTTATAATGATGGTGCGAAAGCTATTGTTGAAGATGTTTATATGTTAAGTCAGTATATTAAAAATAGATACCCAAATTTACCTTTATATCTATTTGGACATTCAATGGGATCTTTAGTAGTAAGGAATTATATTAGAAAATATGATCGAGAAATTGACGGATTGATTGTGTGTGGGAGTCCAAGCTATAATCGTTTTTGCAGTATTGGTAAAGCGATTTGTAAACTTTATATGGTTATTAAGGGTGATAAGTATCACAGTCGTTTAATGCAAAAGATATCTTTTGAAACCTTTAACAAAGGGCATCAAAAAACGAATGAATGGATCTGTAGTGATAGTAAAGTAGTCGATGAGTATAATGATGATCCTTTATGTACATTTACCTTTACGGTAAATGGATTTTATAATTTACTTGCTTTAATGCAACAGACTTATCAAAAGAAGACTTATCCTATTAATGATAAACTACCGATTTTATTTATTTCTGGCCGTGAAGATCCTTGTATTATTAGTGAAAAAGCTTTTTATCAAGCTGTTGATTTACTTAAAAATGATGGATATCAGAACATAAATGCAATGTTGTTTGATAACATGCGGCATGAAATATTGAATGAATGTGAAAAACAAAAAGTATATGATGTAATTATTGATTTTTTAAGGAGTTAAAGATGAAAGAATGTTTAGAATATAGAATTAGTTATGATAAGATTGATTTTAATGATGCAAAAATAATTAGGCAACGTGTATTTGTTGAAGAACAAGGTTTTGAAAATGAATTTGATGAGATTGATGATTTTGCTTATCATTTAGTTGTTTATCAAAATAATCAGGCTGTTGCAACAGGAAGAATGTATCCTAAAGATGATAAGATAATGATTTTAGGTCGTATTGCAACGATCAAAGATTATAGAAAAAAAGGTTTTGGTCGTATAGTTGTTCAGGAACTGGAAAAAAAAGCAAGCGAATTAGGATATTTGACAGTTCAATTGTCAGCACAGCAGCAGGCTCAAAAATTTTATGAGAAAATGGGCTATCAAGTATTTGGAAAACCGTATTATGATGAATGGTGTCTTCATATTATGATGCAAAAAAGTTTATAAATAAGAATAAAAATTATTATATAATATTATTTTAGTTAACAGCATAGATTATAGAAGTATATGTAATCAATAATTCTTATCGAATAAGTTTATTAGTAGTTAGTAAATTATAAAATAAATTGACTTATTATAGAAGGGAATTATAATAAGCTAAAAGAGGTATTTTTATGGATATGAAAAATAAAGAAAACTTATTTAATATACCAAATTGTTTATGTTTTTTTAGAATTTTATTAATTCCAGTATTTTTATATGTATATTTTAAATCAGAATATGACTATCATTATGCAATTGCTGCATTTGTTTTAGTATTATCTGGATTAAGTGATTTTCTTGATGGTTTTATTGCAAGAAAATATGATATGGTTACAGATTTTGGTAAATTGATTGATCCCATTGCTGATAAATTGACACAATTTACAATTGCAGTGACTTTATTATTCAATTATCCACTTGCCTGGATTGTGTTGATCATAATAGTTTTAAAAGATGGGATGTTAGGAATTGTTGGTTTATATTTATATGATTATGGTTTGAAAATCAAAGGAGCTTCCTGGTGGGGAAAGATTGCAACGGCGTATTTTTATGTTGTTGTGATTATCTTGATTGGTTTGCATATTCCCGATACTATAGTTAGTTCAATTATGATTATTACTAGCAGTGCTTTAATGTTATTGTCTTTTGTTTTATATGGAAAAGAATTAAGTTATATGATCAAAGAAAAAGATAAATTACTTAAAGAAAAAAAGAAAGATTAAAAACTGATAAAAAACTAAAATTTGTGCTAAAATGGTGGAGTGAGGTGACAGAAATGTATTATTTTATAGGAATTAAAGGTTCAGGGATGGCGCCACTTGCTGAAATCCTATATGAACTTGGAAATGAAGTATGTGGAAGTGATATTGATAAATATATTTTTATAGAAGATGAGTTAAGAAAGAGAAATATTCCAATTTACTCATTTAATGCTGATAATATTAAAGATGGTTATACGGTTATTATTGGTAATGCTTTTGATGATGATCATGTCGAAGTTAAAGCAGCATTAGCTAATCCTAATGTCAAATGTTATCGTTATTTTGAATTTTTAGGAAAATTTATGAAAAATTTTATTTCTATTAGTGTTGCCGGTTTAAATACATTTGTATGATTATA
>JABLTO010023549.1_pt1 | contig 20452 bp, 14 predicted proteins | sample 7160091 | NCBI WGS metagenome assembly JABLTO01 (sample SAMN14651225, study PRJNA627086) | human gut metagenome | isolation source: feces | host: Homo sapiens
CGCAGGTTATTATTGTGCGCGCAAAATAAAATTGTAACCGGCCTTTCCGGCGCTGGAAAAACACAAGCACTGCGCTGCTTGGAGGACTCTGGCTATTTCTGTGTGGACAACCTTCCATGTGAAATGCTGGAAGGATTTCTTGAACTTTGCCGCAAGGCGGCACCGCCGGTTGAACGCGCTGCAGTGGTGATCGACAGCCGGGAGCAAGTATTCCGGTCAAATGCTGAACACGTGCTCAGTGTTCTGGACAAGCTTCCGATTCAATATCACATTCTTTTTCTGGAATGTCGCGATGAAGTGTTGGAACGCAGATATAACGAAACCAGAAGGCGCCATCCCTTATCCAAAGATGTGTGGGAGGGCATCCGAGCTGAGCGGGATATGCTCAGCGCCTTCCGAGATCGTGCCGATACGATCATCGATACGACCAGCTTAAAGCCATTGGAACTTGCTGCTAAGCTTGGAATGCTGTTTTCAGATGATGAAACGAACACATTTCGGTTGATATTTGAAAGTTTTGGTTACAAGCGCGGCGTGCCATTTGAAGCGGATATGGTGTTTGACATGCGCTTTTTACCCAATCCATTTTACGAGCCTGCATTGCGTACACTTTCTGGAGCCGACGAAGCTGTTTTAGAGTATATGCTGCAAGATCCCGCATTTTTGAGCTTTTTGGAGCAAACAGAAACGTTGCTGCGACTTTTGATTCCAGGCTTTCGCCGGCAAGGAAAGCGAAGGCTTCTTGTTGCGTTCGGCTGTACTGGGGGACGGCACCGGTCCGTATGCGCCGCAGAGCAGATGGCAAAACGCATGCGCCCCGATTTTGACGTAAAGCTTGTGCACCGGGATACGACATTGGAAGCCAACGATATCCGTTCTCGGCTTGGAACCTAAAAAGGAGGGCATAAATGTCGTTTTCATCAAATACAAAGGATGAGCTTTCTGCGTTGCGCTTTCGAGATGATGCGGCGCGCCAGGCAGCACTTGCGGCGCTGACGCACACTGCAGGTTCGATCACACTGGGGCGACATGGCCTTGCGATTGAATATGTAACCGAGAACCAGAATGTAGGCCAACTCATTATACAACTTGCATCGCGGCTTTATCCGGTGGAAGCATCGCTTTCCCTTCGTGAATATGAGCGTTTAAATGCAAAGAATACTGCTGTTGTGCTGACCGGGCCCGGGTGCAAGGAGCTTCTTGAAGCATGTGGCTGCCTGCCACAAGGGCATGCAGAGGAGCCGCTTGAAATGGGGCATGTGCCGGATTCGCTCTTGCAGGGAGCAGAATGCAGGCAAGGATTTTTACGCGGCGCTTTTTTGGGTGCTGGATCGGTAAGCGATCCACGCAAAGGATACCATCTTGAAATCGTATGCCGCCACGAAAGGTTTGCGCAGCTTCTCTGTGAACAGATGTCCGCATTGCAGCTCAAAGCAAAGACCGGCAAACGAAAGTCTTCTTTTATTACTTATATGAAAGAAGGAGAAAGTATCTCCCAGTTTTTAACTTACCTTGGAGCGATGGAAAGCATGCTCGCATTTGAGAATGCGCGAGTAATGCGGGATGTCGCGAATCATTTGAACCGGCGGTCCAACTTCGAAGATGCGAACATGCAAAAAGCTGCACAGGCAGCGGCGCAGCAGTTGATTGATATTGAGCTGCTCAACCGGGAAGTTGGTCTTTTAAATTTGCCGCCCAAACTGCGTGAAGCAGCGGAAGCACGGTTGAACAATCCGGAAGCGACGCTTACGGAGCTTGCTGAGCTGCTCAACATTGGAAAATCAGGGATGAACCATAGATTAAACAGGCTTTCTGCGATGGCGGATGACCTTCGCATGCATTGAACCGGAAGGAGAAAATGATGCGCAATTTTGTGCATTTGCATGTGCATACCCAGTATAGCTTGCTCGATGGCGCTGCGCGTATCCCGGAGCTTGTAGCGCGCGCAAAAGAGTTTGGCATGCCAGCGCTTGCCATTACGGATCACGGTGCGATGTATGGCGTGATCGATTTTTATAAGGAATGCAAAAAGCAGGGGATTAAACCTATCCTTGGAATGGAGGCTTATGTTGCTCCGCACTCACGCATGGAGCGGGAAGGCGGGCGCGACAGCGCGCATCTTGTGTTGCTTTGCAAAAATGAAACGGGATATAAAAATCTAATCAAGCTTTCTTCCAGTGCGTTTGTGGACGGGTTTTATTACAAACCCCGTATCGACTATGACTTCCTTGCATCCCATGCAGAAGGGTTGATCTGCCTTTCTGCATGCCTGGCTGGCGACATCCCACAGGCGCTTCTCAACGGGCAGGAGGAAAAAGCTCGCGCGCTTGCGAACCGGCTTTTTGGCATGTTTGGAGAGGATTTTTATATTGAGCTGCAAAACCATGGCATGCCGGAGCAGCTTGAAGTCCTGCCACGCCTTGCCGCGCTTGCAAAGGAGCTTGGCATCCAAACTGTTGCAACGAACGATGTGCACTATGTGGAACGCTCTGATGCCGAGGCGCAGGATGTGCTTCTTTGCATCCAAACCGCAAGGTTTGTGGATGATGAAAACAGGATGCGCATGGCGTCTGATGCGTTTTATCTAAAGGACGGCGAAGAAATGGAGCAGGCGCTCTATGATTACCGCGACGCTCTGGATACAACGCTTGCAATTGCCGAAAAGTGTGACCTGGAGCTTACATTCGGAGAACGGCATCTCCCGGGGTTTTCCGCACCGGATGGAAGCAGCAATATTGAATACCTTCGCGCGCTTGCCGAAGCGGGGCTAAAACGCAAAATGCCAGGTGCGGGCGATGAGGCACGCGCACGCCTATCCCTAGAGCTTTCCATTATTGAACGCATGGGATTTGTGGACTATTTCCTTATCGTTTGGGACTTCGTGAACTATGCACACAAGAACGGCATTTTTGTTGGGCCTGGGCGCGGCAGCGGAGCTGCAAGCCTCGTTGCCTATTCCTTGGATATTACAGACGTTGATCCTTTGAAATATGATTTGCCGTTCGAGCGTTTCCTAAATCCAGAGCGCATTTCCATGCCGGATTTTGACATTGATTTTTGCATTGAGCGCAGACAGGAAGTCATCGACTATGTTGTCGAAAAGTATGGGAAAGACAATGTTGCGCAGATCATCACCTTTGGCTCCATGGCAGCAAAAGCGGTTGTGAAAGATGTTGGGCGCGCGTTACATATGCCGCTTGGCGAAGTGGAAAAGATCAGCAAGCTAATCCCCAAAACGCTTGGAATTACGCTCAAACGTGCGCTGGAAGTCTCCCTAGAGCTTAAAACACTCTATGATACGGATGAAACTGTAAAAAAGCTGATGGATCTATCCTTCAAGCTGGAAGGCCTTCCGCGGCATGCATCCACCCATGCAGCTGGCGTTGTAATCAGCGCAAAGCCAATTACAGAATATGTTCCGCTCCAGCGCAACGATGATGCCATAACAACGCAGTTCCCAAAGGATACCATTGAAGAACTCGGCCTTTTAAAGATGGATTTCCTCGGATTGCGCACATTGACCGTCATCCGGGATACGCTTGGGTTTATTGAGCAACAGGGAAAACCCGTTCCAGACCTTGGAAAACTTCAATATGATGACCCTAAGGTATATGAGATGATATCCCGCGCGGACACAGACGGCGTGTTTCAACTTGAATCGGCCGGCATGCGCCAGTTTATGCTGCAGCTCAAGCCAGGATGCTTGGAAGACGTCATCGCTGGTATTTCCTTGTTCCGCCCTGGCCCGATGGATCAAATCCCCAAATACCTTGCAGGGAAAAACGATCCTCAAAACGTGCGTTACCTTCACGAAAAGCTGCGCCCAGCATTGCAGGCAACGTATGGCTGCATGGTTTATCAAGAGCAGGTTATGCGCATCGTGCGCGATATTGCAGGGTACTCCATGGGCAGAAGCGATCTTGTGCGCCGCGCGATGGCAAAGAAAAAGCACGATGTTATGGTGCAGGAGCGGGAAAACTTCGTAAACGGCATCGTAGAGAATGGAATTGTAAAGGTACCGGGAGCAGTGCGCAATGGGGTCCCGGCGGAGATCGCCAATCAAATATTCGATGAAATGGTGGACTTTGCATCCTATGCTTTTAATAAGCCGCATGCTGCTTGCTATGCTGTTGTGGCGTATCGCACTGCATATCTAAAGCTTTATTATCCGGTCGAATTCATGGCCGCCATGATCAACAGTTTCCTTGGAAGCATTGACAAGATGGCGGAATATATAAGCGCGGCAAAACGAATGAAGATCAACGTCCTGCCGCCGCATGTCAACAAAAGCGTTGCAAAGTTCAGCGTAGAGGGTGAAAACATCCGTTTTGGTCTTGCGGCAATTAAAAATGTCGGAGAAAATGCTATGGATGAGCTGATCGCAGAGCGAGATGCACGCGGCCCATTCCAGGATTTTGACGATTTTGTGCGCCGCGCATCGGGCATTAATAAGCGCATGGTGGAAGCAATGATCAAAGCCGGCTGCTTTGATGGCATGGGTGCAAACCGCAACCAGCTTCTTCTTTCCTATGAGCGCGCGCTCAACGCTGCTGCAAATGAGCGCAAGCAAGCTGAAACTGGACAAATATCCCTGTTTGATCTGGGGGGTGGCGCGGAAATCCAATCGGCATTAGTTCCATTGCCCAATGTGCAGGAATTTGACCATGCCACGTTGCTGTCTTTGGAACGAGATGCGCTTGGCATCTACTTAAGCGGCCATCCCTTGGAGGAATATGCAGAGACGCTGCAAAAACTCCCGAACGATACGCTTGGGCTGCTCTCTGCGGATGAAAATGGTGCTTTAGGGGAAGGAAGCCGCGTACACCTTGGCGGTATTATCACGCATGTGCAGCGCAAAATGACAAAAAACGGGAACGGCGTAATGGCATATTGTACGCTGGAAGACCTATCCGGTTCCATCGAGCTTCTGGCGTTTCCCTCAGTGTTTACCCGCTTTGGCAGCCTTCTTTCCGAAGACAGTCTCGTTTGCGTTTCCGGACGATTGAACATACGGGAAGAGCAGAATAATATGGTACTGATAGACGAAGTAACACCGCTTGGAACGCGCGCTGCAATCAATAAAATCTATTTGAGGTTTGACACGGCAGATGAAAAAATGAGCGAGCAGGTATTCGCGCTTTTGCGGCGCTTCCCGGGGAATATACCGGTTCTCATTCATAACCCTGTTGTGAAAAAAACGCAGCTCGTACCTAAGGATATGTATGTAAACGAGGCGGAAGAGCTGGAAAAAATGCTTTATGCACTGTTGGGAAAGGAGAATGTAAAGCAGCAATAAGGCGCCCAAGGCGAGTTTTTGACTAATTTCGCACATATGCTATAATATATTTTGGCACATAAAGGCGATGTGTGCAATGATAGAAAAGTGAAAGTTTTTCCGAAAGGAGTTTATTTTATGAAATGCATTGGTGTTTTAACGAGCGGCGGCGATACGCCTGGTATGAACGCAGCAATTCGCGCTGTATTCAAAGAAGGAGAAAACCGCGGCATTAATGTGATGGGGATTTATCATGGATATAAAGGACTCATTGCGGGTATGGTGCGTCAGCTGACGCATGAGGATGTTGCAAACGTTATGCATAAGGGCGGCACGGTGCTGCGCACAGCGCGCAGCGAGGAATTCCGCACGCCAGAAGGGTTCCAGAAAGCATTGGACATGCTGCATGCGTTTGATATAGAAGGCCTCATCGTAATTGGGGGAGACGGCAGCTACCGTGGCGCAAAAATGCTTTCCGATAATGGCATCAAGACCATCGGCATACCCGGCACCATTGACAATGACCTCGGTTATACGGATTTTACGATTGGGTTTGATACGGCGGTAAATACCATTACAAGCGAGATCTATAAAATCCGCGATACAATGCGTGCGCATGACCGTGTCGGTGTAATCGAAGTTATGGGACGCAATTGCGGCGATATTGCGCTATGGTCGGGTGTTGCTGGCGCAGCAGATATTATCTTAGTGCCAGAATGCAATTTGCCGTGGGAGGAAGCAACGCATCAACTGGTTACAAACAAACTGAAGGGCAAACTGACGAGCATTGTGATCATCGCAGAAGGGGCTGGAAAAGCGGAAGAGTTTGCATCCTATGTGCGCGAGCATTCCGATATAGAAATCAAGGCAATCGTGCCTGGCTATATTCAGCGCGGCGGAAACCCAACGGCGTTTGACCGCGTGCTGGCAGCTCGCCTGGGGCAGCGTGCCGTTGAATTGCTGGATGCGGATATTGGCGGCAGGGCTGTTGGGATCCACGATAACCATATTGTAGATGTTTCGCTGGATGAAGCCATTGCCAGGCCGGATAACTTTGATCAGAAGCTCTATCATTTTAACGCAGTGCTTGCGAAGTTTTAAGCAGTTCTTTAAGCGTTGCGCTGTAGAGGAAGGGGAAAAAGATGCAAAAACAGGTGCCGCCGCTGCAGCGCAATGATACGCTGGAGCTTGCTATTGATACGCTCGGCTCAGAAGGGCAGGGCATTGGCCGCTACAATGGATACACGGTATTCGTTCCGTTTGCATTGCCTGGCGAAAGAGTTCGCGCACATATTATAAAAGCAACATCCAGCTATGCCGTTGGAAAGCTGCTGGAAGTGATTCAAAAAAGCGCAAACCGCGTGGAACCAGCATGCACATGCTTTGGTCGGTGTGGTGGATGTTCACTATTGCATCTTGCCTATTCGGAACAGTTGTTATATAAGCAGGAAGCTGTTTCTTCCGCGCTTAAACGCATTGGTGGGTTTCAATCGCCCAATGTTTTTCCAACCATCGGGATGGATTTCCCGTATTCCTATCGCAATAAGGGCAGCTTTCCTTTTGCTAATGTAGCAGGCCGCGTGGCCTTTGGCTTTTTTGCGCCCCGCTCTCATCGCTTAATCCCATTTTCAAACTGCCCAATCCAGCGTGATGCACCGCTGCAGGTTGCTCAGACGGTGTGCGATTGCGCAAATGAATTGGGAATCACGGCCTATGATGAAACTACACATTCCGGTAGCTTGCGGCATGTGGTTGCGCGCGTATCGGCGACCGGGGAAATCATGGCGATTCTTGTAACGAAAGGTGAGCTTGCGCAGAAAGAGCGTTTTATTGCGCGCCTGCGTGCATGCATTCCTGGATTGTCTAGTATCGTACAGAACCAAAACGATGCTGACACCAACGTCATCTTTGGTGCTGATTTTAAAACAATTTGGGGGAAGCCATATATTGAGGATGTGATTTGCGGACTGCAGTTTCGAGTGAGCGCAGCATCCTTTTTGCAGGTCAACGCAAAGCAAACGGAAAAGCTCTACCATACGGCGATTCATGCGCTGCAGCTGCATGGAACAGAGCACATTGTTGATCTTTATTGCGGAATTGGGACGATCTCATTGCTTCTTGCCCAACATGCAGCGCATGTGGATGGGATAGAATTTGTGCCGGAGGCAATCAAAGATGCAGAAGAAAACGCAAAACTAAATGGAATCAAAAACGCAGGCTTCCATTGCGGAGCGGCGGAAGAAATCCTTCCGCGCCTGGTTCAAGATGGCCTTCACCCCGACGCAGTCGTCCTCGACCCACCCCGCAAAGGTTGCGAGCCTCCAGTTCTTGAGGCCTTGCTGGCATCCGGCGCGCAAAAGATCGTCTATGTTTCATGTAACCCAGCAACGCTGGCCCGTGATGCGCGGATATTAGCGGATGGTGGATTTCAGCTTGTTTCCGCACAGCCCGTGGACATGTTCCCACAAACCGCGCATGTGGAGACGGTAGTACTTTTGTCCAAACTCAACACCAAGCAACATATCGAGGTGGAGTTGAATCTGGACGAGCTGGATTTGACTGCGGCGGAGAGCAAGGCTACCTATGAGGAAATCAAGGCGTATGTACTGGAGCATACTGGCCTGAAAGTCAGCCACCTCTATATCGCCCAGGTCAAACAGAAGTATGGCATTATTGAGCGGGAGAACTATAATAAGCCAAAGTCTGAAAATGCCAAACAGCCGAAATGTCCGCCAGAAAAGGAAGCGGCAATTACAGAGGCACTGAAGTTCTTTGGGATGATTTGAGGTGAACAACATGGAGCGTGCGATCTCTTGTGAGTTCAATTTGGATACAGTCTGTGTTGAACTGAAATTTGCTGATGGTAGCATGATTTCGATTGATACGGTTGCTGTTGAAAATGAGGTAGCAGACAATATGTATCAACGATCCGAATTGGACTGGTTAATCTATAACCAGCCACTAGAATATGCAAATGCAGTATTGAACGGAGGCTTGGAGAAATATATTCACGGAACACCCCAGCATCGTTTGACAGATTAACTGCATAGATTTGTAAAGCCCATCGGTCAATACTGACCGATGGGCTTTGTTTTAAGGTTCTTTCCACAACTCTGTAAGATTTATGGTGCTACTTTGTGGTTGCTGTTGTTTTGGCAATAAATCAACCTGCACCAAAACAGGAAAATTGGAAGCAACGCCAGTAAAGATACACGCTCCTTGTGGCAGGACAGAGATCATTTCATATGAAGTGTTGTCAATGAATGCCACAGCTTTACCAATGGCTCGTATATCCTCATTGTTAACCAATCGATGAATGAAATAGTTATGCAATTGAGAAATAATGGTTTCCGATATGTCAGATGGACGCTGACTTGATATAGTTAAAAACGTTCCAAACTTTCGCCCTTCTTTGATAATTTCTTCAAAAGTTTCTAAGCGGTAATCTTTCCATGTCTGACTTTCTCGCTCCGATGTTGTAGACAAGACATTATGCGCTTCGTCAATGATAATATGTAAACTACTACCGTTGAAGTTTAGCCGTTGACGTTCATAGAAATACTTGCAAATAATTAGGGGAACAATCTTTTTGAATTCCACATTAACATCAACCAATGAATATATTGCCAGCCAATCAGCGGGAGGATTGTCACATATTTTGAAAAGACGCTTTACTCGTTTTACACGATTTTCAAATCTTGAGATAAGTGGACCAACGTGCTCCTCATTGATATACTGCGAGCATAAAGAATCTAAGTATTTATACCGTAAAGCATACTCAAATATCAAATATTCATCTTCATTTTTATAATTGTTAGGGAAAAACACTGAATCCAAAATAACAGAAACAAATTGTTGTTCGTAATCATCAGAAGTATTTCCCCAGTGATCACCATCATCATCTGCACGGCAAAATTTTGTGCCATTTGCACGAACTTGGATGCTATTTAAAATTTTGATTCCAGGTTCGGCATCAACAAATAGCAATGCCAGAATATTCTTAAGTCCTGTCAATTGCCGTAAAAACATTTGAGGGTCATCATAATATCGGAGAAGCAGATTTCTTAACATTCCGCGAATATATGCCATAAGATTATCTGTCTCGCGCAACCGACGGTATAGATCAATGCTCTTGCTTAGGAAAGGCTTTTGCGTTTTCTCTGTTGCCTCACATATTATTGACCAGAGTTCAACATCTTCCAAGAAAGATTGATGAATAGGGATTGAATCTCCTGTATCAACTCTTGTTGATAGCCGATATACCCGCTTGCTGTCATCGAAGGCTTGGGTGTACTCCCCATTAAAATCGATAAGAAGAAATCTACTTTTAGCAAATCCGGGCATTCCTTTAAAACGTTGAAAGCACTCAGTGTATATTTTGGCTAACGTATTTGATTTACCACTTCCGGTATTCCCGAATATTCCTATATGACTGGCGAAGAGCGAATTTGCCGAGATAAAAAGTTTTTCTTCTTTGTAATCGTTAATAGAGCCAATGCACACAGAAGTAGTTAAATCAGAGCTAAACTCAAAAATCTTTTGTACTTCTGTATCAGCAAGCATATATGCGTCCGAGAAAACCAGCGGAATGTCAATTAAGCCTCTCTGGAAACGCCCGTCATTCAGCACACCCATAATGCTTACTTCGATAATGCGATCAATGGTTTCGCTTTCTTTTGAAAAGCGGGGTTGGCAGTTATTCTCACCTGTAGACTTATTCTCTTGAATGTATTCTCCTTCTATACGGCCAATGATATTGCTGAATCCTTTTGGAATCTTTACAAAACTACCGACAGACACATTTTTAATAACGTGTCCTTGATATACCAAAATATTGCTGTTTTTGTTTTCAAAAACACGTATACGAAGTTTTTGACCGCGTACTTCAATCACTTGTCCGATTTTATAAAAATCGTTCATACCAATTCACCTCTTTCTTTTAGGAATGGATATGCGACAAAATCTGATTGAAATAGTTCAAAGACAGGTTTTCTCCATCAAGTGCAATATAAGTAATGTTATTATTTTTCACTTCACCGAATAGCTTTTGGAAATCCTCAATTGCGGTGGCCTGATATACAAAAATGAGTATTTTCAACGATGGGTTAACCATTGAGCGTTTTACTAAATCTAGGATATGCTCATCCCTAAAAGAAAAACCATTGACCACCAGAAGTGAGTTCTCCTTCTCTAATTCATTAGAGAAAATACGTAAAAGCTCATAGTAATTCTTGTTCAACAGCGTGTCACTAAATTTTTCCTTGGTTGGATTCACAATTAGAAAAGCCATTTTGTACGCTTGAATGAATTTGCCGTAGTCATCTTCTTTAGCAAGCAATGTGTCGAAAATACTGCTTGCAAATAAAGATTGAATTTGCTTATTAGCTTCATCTGGCCGATTCGCTGTGAAATGTGCATCAATAGTTGACACCATAGTAGTATCGAACCACGTTGAATAAGTATTTGTAAAGTACCCTATTTTATCGCGATACTGCCGATATATAATACCGCCCCAGAAAATGTCTTGGCCCCAAGTAACAGATCCGTGTAATTTCAAAAGATTCACCGAAGGAATTTCTGCTTTCCTATTGGAGAATATGGCTTGTCTGTAATATGTTTTCGAATAATTATCAGTGGAAAAACGAGGCTCGATTCTCCCCTCAAAACCATCATTGCATATGCAATTTGAATGGTCAAAAATCAGCTCGATTATTGGATCATAATTGGTTGTAAAAATGCTAAACTGCCTATCTAACGCCGGATTGCCTCTTTCAGAAAAAATTCGGTATACAATATCTCCGAAATTTTTATATGGATCAAATGAGGAATCATATGTCGATATCTTAGAAATCGGTTCAATACATCTAACGAAAAACGACCAATACAAAAAAGCGGATAATATCGTAACTTTTTTCCTTTCATCCTCATTTTTCGCTTGGTATTTTTGCAGCGCTTCAAAAATCACCTCATTATTGCTCAAAGTTCCTAACAGATTTGCAGAGAATCCGGCGCCAAACAGGAAATTCACTCTACATCCAGAAAACAAGTTTCTGAGTATGGATTTTGTATCTTCTGAAATTGTAACCTTTCCAGCATCTACTGGAATTTTAATTATTTTATCCATGATTTCCTCTTTTTCTAATACTTATTTGTGCAGACCTTTCAGATGTTCTCTTATGCGAATCGTCTCATCGAGAGCACCCACAATATTTTCGATGTGAGTAAAGGAATCAATCGTAAGTGCTTCACCCTTATGTTCCTTGAACCACTTGTCCAACACTTGATGCCCACCAATTTGATATTTCCATACTTCTTGAGAAATGCCGGTGATACGTTTATTGGCATTTAACTGGAGCACTCCATTTTTATATTTGATGGCTCCGATTTCCATATCATCAGGGGTATTGGGTTCAAGAGCTAGTTCTGCTGGGGCTTTAATTTGCATTAGATGCAGCTTTCTCAATCGCTCACCCGCAGAAACATACTCTCGATATAGTTCTTCGCTAACATAAAATTCCCCTTCGTCTCGTTCTTTCTCCGGTGTGTTGATGATTGGGACACGAGGAAAATCCCTGCAAAGATACTGTTCGTATTTCTCACAATATACAGGGTCATGTAAGATACCATACACATAATCAAATATCTCTATTGGCTCCGGCTTTTCAGACAGATATTGCGTTAATTTATTGAATGCTTCGTCGTTCAAATTGGCAGTCCAGCTTTCGCCAGTCAGTCCAGATTCAGAGCGGAGATAAAGTGGGGCAATATAGGTAATCTCGCACATAGCTGAGAACAGCCGATGGGCAATAATATTTTGTGATACAAACGGGGAAAAGAAACTTCTGGAAGTTTTGCAAAAGACCAAACCGATATTCGCTCCAATCGGGCAATTTGGTTCTGCCAGCAAATGTCCCATCGTGTTCTTTTCTCGGGGCCAAAGAACCCATCCACAAGAATTCCCAGAATAATATGTCCAACGAGAATCAAACGGACGAAATGAAATCGGAGTTATAGTGCCTCCGGACAATACATCATTTTGGATTTTCTCAGCTGTTTGTCCACGGCTAAATCTGCCCCATAAATCGAAAATATCTTTTTCCTCTGTGGCATTCTTAACAATGTCCATTCTCCTAATCAATTCAGCTTTTGTAGGAGCAATGGATGCTCCGTCATTACCAGAGACAATCCCTGTCACATTTACTGGGAACAGTTCGGCTACGCTAACACCTTTATCATAGGCTTCCTTATCATTACTTCCAAACGGGATAAAATACGCCATCTTTTGATCTAGCTTCAACTGAGAGAAAACCAGGTTGCCCTTGGACAAGGCTTCAAATTTTGCTTCTCGAGTTCCCCAAATATCCGTGTAGTACACCTTTGCCCAATCGGTTTTTTTAGTTTTCTTGACACCAATAAACAAAGAAACCCCCTGCATAATGTCAAAGATGTTTTCATCCTTGCTTCCATCTGGAGCAGTTTCCTTTTTGTTGGCACTACCGTGAAGATTCACAATATAAATTTTATCAAAGGTTCGCAGAAGGCTACCACGCATACCTCTAAAGGTCGGATTATCTAGATATCCATTATTAGATACAAAGGCGAGGACACCTTCTTTATTCTTATCAATGATCTGTTCGGAAAAACGGAAGAATTTTACGTAGTCATCATTCAGCCAGTGTTTCTTTTCACCGAAGTCGGTTACTCCATCCGTTTCGGTCTTGTATGCTGAAATGTCGTACGGGTTTGTAGATGCTGCCAAATATGGGGGATTGCCAATAATTACCTTAATTGGGCGGCGTGTTTTCCATGTATCAGCATTATAGGCTTCCTCTGTTATGGCAGCCGAAAAATCAAACAAGGTCAATTGTTCTCCACGTTCCAAATCGGACATGGGCGGTGTCAGAGTGTTGGTCAAAAAAATGTTTGTGGGAAGCTGAGTTGTCGGCAAATGACCAAGTGTTTCATCAATGGTACGGCGAATCTTCAAGTGTGCAACAACATAGCTCGTCATCATAATCTCAAACCCAATTAAGCGGGAAAGCAAGCCGTTCTCTTGCTGAATATAGTTTTCGTAAAATACTGACCGAGCACCAGAAAAATATTTGTTTTTAATGTATTTGATAATTTCCGCACCAAAAGAGCCAGTACCGCAGGCTGGATCTAGAATGGCTACACGGGGTACGGAAATCGTCATCTCGTCTGACCACTTGTTTTTCGTTATCTTGTATGGCGCACACGGAACTTTCGCTGTAATCTGTTCGTTATTAGACAGCCCACCTTCAATAGCAAAATCTTCGACCAAAATTTTATCTACAAAGGAAATCAGGTATTGCACAGCTTGAACTGGTGTGTAAAAAACGCCAAGAGATTTTCTTAATGCCGGGTCATAAAAAGTCAAAAATTCCTCGTAAAAGTGGATGATCGTATCTTTCTTCTCGTCTCTTTCCAGCAAATTAGAAATATTACAAATGCGGTACAAAGAGCATAGCTTATCAATAACACCTTCAAGGGTGGGATGTTTTCTTCCAGTTCCTGTAATATGTAAAAAGAACTGCTTGAGAAGTTCAGATTCTTCTTGTAAATATTTGATGGCCTCATACCTATCAAATGAATCCGGCGTTGTGTCATTATACCTGGCAATAAATAACCCATAAACGATAGTCTGGGCATACATATCTGCAAACTCACGAGTGTTCATTAAGGGACGAAGGTCAGATTTAATCCTGCGATATAACCCGTATAGCTCCATGAACATAGGCAACTTCTTTTGATTATCAGTCAAGAGCGGTTGCCCAGTACCATCATCTTTAAGAATACCAGAAATAATGCTGCGTATTGTACGGGCGTGCATTGCCATATACTCAGCCAGCTTAGTAGATGATTTTATTTGCGTGGGGTCACGGAGCAAAAAATCTTCTAAAAGGCTAAAAAACAATTCGATATTGTCTTCTCTCAGAACTAGCTTTCCATCAACCAATTCCATAATTCGCAGACCGGTATACATCTCTGTATCACCTGCACGCCAAAACCGCCATTCAATATTGTCAGTCAAAATAGCGTTGCCATATCTATCAGCTTCAATCTTGATCTGAGAGAGCGCCCTTTTATCAATGCCACCAACCTTTTTAACTTCAACGCCGGCAAAAGGTTCGGTTTCTGTAACTTCTTCTTCGGTATGCCAAAGCTTGATATCAATATTTTCTCCAGATTGTCCTTTGCGTTCACCAGACAAATCACGGGCTGCACAGCCAATATCCGTAAATAAAGCCATTATTGGGGCATTATAAGATGATTCGACATTCCCGAGGCTATATGCGTCACACACCGCCTTGAAGTATTTCGTGATAATTTCTGTTATATTGGTTTTCTCCATGTTAGCCTCCTGCTTATACTCTATATAAAATCATACGAAAATCGTTCTTTCTTCTGCTTTTGCCATAGCGGACACATGGGAATTTGCAAAAACAAGGCAATATCCCATGTAGGAAAATCTGAGAACCACGACCCTATGGTGAAAGTGTTTTTCAGATTTTACATTTTTGACAGCGTGGAAACCACCCAGCTTTGAGAGGGTGGATACCATTGCTGCCAAAAATAATAGGGTATCCAAAGGGGAATATCCCCTTGGCTCTGGGTTTCCAATAGGGGCGAGCAGCATCCCTGTTGGCACACGATTTTCCGTAGGAAAGTCTAGTGTGTTATACCTTTGCTTCCGGCTGACGCTGGAAAGGGGCTGGCTTTGCCATCTGCTGTGCGGGCAGATAGCGGGTGACAGTCACTTCTCGGCGGCAGTAGGACAGGCGGATTTTGTGCGGCTACGGACGAAATCGGGATTTGCCCCAAAAGGAAAATCCGTCTGTCAGGAAAAGGAAGCAAAGGTATATCATCCCTCGTCTCGCCGCAGCGACAACGCACTAATACCACCACGGCAGCTCCAGCCAGAGATTGTCCAGCGCCAATGCTTCAGTTGACCTTGCACGGCTCTCACTAAGATGGAAATGCAGAGCTGTTCCTACAAGAGGATGCTCCATGTCATCCTCAAAGCCAAAACGGTACAGCAGATAAACCCGCTCCCGTTCTGATATGCGCCGCAGCCCTTCATAGAGCTCTTTCCGGTTTTCCGCTTCCTCCATAATCTTTTCCGGCTCTGACGCATAGGGGTCGGCAATCAAGTCGGAACGCTGCATGGAATCCTCGCCAGGAAGCAAATCATCCAGATTGATTCTCTCCATGGGGATACCATCTTTGCCAGACTGCATCCGCTGTTCAAAGGTCGCAAAAGCAGCCGAGATCAAATCCATCATGGCGTTACGGATGGCAGGCCCCGCATAGGTCAGGAACTTTATTTTTTTGCCGGGATCATACAGGGCGATTGCCCGAAGCAAGCCGATACTCCCCTCCTGAATCAGGTCATCGTGGTCGATACCCAGCTCACTGTTCCCAAGGCCAACACTGATGTACAATTCATTTGCAGTTTTTCGGATATACCCCAGATTGTTCTGCACCAGCTGCTCCTGCGCCTGTGTATCCCCTTGCTGTGCCAGCGTGCAAAGTCGCTCATTGGTCATCGTTTTCATCGCTTTGTTTTGGCTGCATACTCTCCATCATGTGAAGCAGCGCCTGCTGTAATTCCACCAGTGATTCATCCTCTGCCAACCCCATCTGGGAGATTGGCTGCACGACCATAGCGGCAAGCTGCTCTGGGGAAACCGATGGATGATGAAGATCCTGTCCTTTGGTCAGCTCTGAGAACATCTGCTCGGTAAGCTCTTTTGTCATGTTCTGGGAAATTTCCTCCCCAGAAGTCATTTCCTTTTTGATTTCTCTAAGAACTGCCATGAATTGATTCTGAATATTGGTCAGATCGGCTTGAAAAACCGGAACCTTATTAAGAGAGACTGCCTGTGCCGCTTGCTGTGCCGCTTTCCGAATGTCCGGCTGTTCTTTACCTGTCATCAACAGCATGGAACTTAATGATTGCAGGATTTGGTTCTGTGCCGCAAATCCGGAGGCCATCGTTTCATCAAAATATAGGGCAATCATACTGGTCAGCTGGGCAAAACGGCGATTTTCCAGCAGGCGGCTCACCACTTCCGGGTTTACCCGTCCCGTATAGAGATTGCGTGCGGCTTCGGCAGAAAGGCCAAGCTCAGAGATGTCATAATTCTTCTTGTCCGGTACATTGGTCAGACAAAGGAGAAAATCCGAGGATACATTAAAAATCCGGGCAATACGGATGATCTGCTCGATAGTCAGTTTATTCTTTGTCCCATTCAGAAAACGGCTGATGGAGCTTTCCGCAACGCCAATTTTAGAAGCAAGCTCTGCCTGAGTAATTTTATACTCCTTCATCAAGTCTTGTAATCTCTGCTGTGGAGTATCACCAGGGAGATATTCCTGTTCCATAGGCAGATCACCTCGTTTCTTTTCTGTATTTCCCGCTTTTAATGCGGGCATCGGTTGGTTTTTCTGCATCCTCCGGGATGATCCAGCGGCTTCCTGCTCTTTGTGCGCCGGGAATCCGGTCTTGGTTGCAGAGGATGCCGACCCGTCGGGGAGAAATCCCCCATTTCTCTGCAATTTCAAATGTAGAAAGATATTTCATAACCAGCCCTCATTGTTTACAATTCTACTTTTTATTATATTCCATAACAGGAATAATCTCAATCCATATTTTAAGAATCCAGCCGCCTTCTATCTTGCAATTTTGCAAGTTTTGGAGGCGGTATTTTATTTTCTTGCAAGACTGACGGATTTTTTGAGCCATGCCCTTTTTCTCCGTACATTGAGGTGACAGGAGAAACCTGTACAAAGATGAAGGAGGAACATGAGATGGATATTTTTACGACTGTAAAGGCAGCAGTTACCTTAAGACAAGCTGCTGAACACTATGGCCTGCAAGTCAGGCGAAACGGTATGACTTGCTGTCCCTTTCACGATGACCGGCACCCCAGCATGAAGCTGAACGAACGGTATTTTTACTGCTTCGGCTGCGGAGTAACCGGTGATGTGATCGACCTTGTGGAGAGGTTATTTGACCTGAGCAGTTACGAGGCAGCGCAGAAGCTGGCTTATGACTTCGGGATTGACCCGGACAAACCACCGGCAGCAATCGCTCTGCCCAAACCGGAACGTCCTCTGCTGAAAGCATACCGGCAGGAGGAAGTGCGCTGTCTGCGGGTATTGTGCGATTATCTGCATCTTCTGGAAAGCTGGAAGGTGCAGTACGCACCCAAGACACCGGAAGATGTTCTGGATGACCGGTTTGTGGAAGCCTGCCAGATGCTGGACTATGTGGAGTATCTGGCAGATTTGCTCATTGCCGCTGAGCTGGAACAGCGGGTGAAAATCGTAGAAATGCTGAACAAGGATGGCCTGATCGCCGGTTTGGAGGAACGGCTGGACAGGCTGAAAAAGGAGGACAACGCCCATGAAAAACAAAGCGCAGCTTGACGGGATGCCCGTCTGGTTCGATGGAAAAAGTATCAACGAAGCCCTATTTTGTGAAGAGTTCTTGCAGACACACAAGATCATCTTCACAAATGGGGCTTTTTTCACGCCCGAAGGCCGTGTGACCGATGAGCTACCTTTGCGGGGAGAGATTTTTGAGGAGCTGAAATGCTGTGCGGTCAGCAACATTCCTCGCAAAATCAGCAACATTGTGGAGCTGATGAAACTGGCGGCACTGGCAGAGGATTTTCCCCCGGAGCCGGATCAGATTCATCTTTCCAACGGGACGCTTTTTCTGGATGGAGCCTTTGCGGAGGGAAAGCCGAAAATCGTCCGCAACCGCTTCCCCGTGGCCTATAACCCCAATGCCCCAAAACCTGTTCTCTGGCTGCAATTTCTGGATGGCCTGCTCTATCCGGAGGACATCCCCACCTTGCAGGAATATATCGGCTATTGCCTGATTCCCAGCAATAAGGGACAACGGATGATGGTGATTAAAGGCAGCGGCGGCGAGGGCAAGTCGCAGATCGGCGCTGTGCTGGGAGCTTTGTTCGGCTCCAACATGAAGGACGGCAGTATCGGGAAAATATCCGAGAACCGATTTGCCCGTGCCGATTTGGAGCACATCCTCCTGTGTGTGGATGACGATATGCGGATGGAGGCCCTGCGCCAGACCAACTATGTGAAATCCATCGTAACTGCGCAGGGTAAGATGGATTTGGAGCGCAAGGGCAAGCAGAGCTACCAGGGGTGGATGTTCGCACGGCTGCTGGCATTCAGCAACGGTGATTTACAGGCGCTCTTTGACCGCAGCAATGGCTTTTACAGGCGGCAGCTCGTGCTGACCACAAAGGAGCGGCCCACAGACAGGGTGGATGACCCTGACCTCGCCGAGAAGATGAAGGCCGAAATCGAGGGCATTTTCCTCTGGGCTTTTGAAGGATTACAGCGCCTTGTTGCGAACAATTTCAAATTCACAGAGAGCGAGAGCACCAGAGGAAATCGAGAGTCCGTCAAGCGTGATAACAACAATGTCTATGACTTCCTCGAGTCCGAGGGATACATCCGGCCCGCTGACGCAGGTCTACGCCATCCCGCTGGTGGGCGACCTCATGGTCGGCGTGTCGAACTACATCGCCGAGGACATAGCGCTCTATCTGCCCTCCTACATCTCCGAGCTGCCCGAGCTCGGCCAGCTCTACGGCGGCAAGGGCGAGATGGACCTCGAGGCCCTGCTGGCCGCCGACCCCGACGTCGTCATCGACGTGGGCGACACCAAGGACGGCATCGCCGAGGACATGGACAGCCTGACCGAGCAGACCGGCATCCCCTTTGTCCACATCGACGCCACCGTCGAGACCGCGCCTGAGGCCTACCGCATGCTCGGCGAGCTGACCGGCAAGACCGAGAAGGCCGAGGAGCTCGCGACCTGGTGCGAGGAGACCTACGCCATGATGACCGACATGATGGCCAAGGTCGACGCCGACGGCGCCCGCAAGAGCCTGCTCTACTGCCTGGGCGACAAAGGCCTGAACGTCATCGCCAAGGGCTCCTACCACGCCGAGACCATCAACCTCATGTCCGACAACCTGGCCGACCTGCCCGAGGTCGTCTCCTCCGGCAACGGCAACGAGGTGGACCTGGAGCAGATCATGGTCTGGAACCCGGACGTCATCATCTTCGCGCCCGACACCATCTACGACACCGTGAGCTCCGACACGGCCTGGCAGCAGCTGACCGCCATCAGCTCCGGAAACTACTACAAGACCCCCTACGGCCCCTACGGCTGGCTCTCCAGCCCCCCGTCCGTGCAGCGCTACCTCGGCATGCTCTGGTTGGGCGCCCTGCTCTACCCCGACTACTGCGAGTATGACCTCCAGACCGAGGTCACCGAGTACTACAAGCTCTTCTACCAGTGCGACCTGACCCAGGAGATGTACGACAACCTCATGGTCGGCGCCATGCCCGCGGAATAAGCCCGCGCAACAAAAGCAAAAACTCCCGTCCGGAATGCCCGGACGGGAGTTTTTTATGTGTCTCAGTCCACCCGCTCGTAGGTGCAGAAGCTGCACTCGTACTCGCCGGAGGTGAAGGGCTCCACCTCGACGCATTTCCAGTCGGGGAGGGAGTCGAGATTCGGGAAATAGGCGTCAGACTTCGGCGTGGCGCCTATCTTGGTGACGTAGATGCGGTCGAGGTAGGGGAACATCGCCATGTATATGCTCGCGCCGCCGAGGACGAACACCTTTTCGGCGTTCTGGGAGGCGTCTATGGCCTCCTGCAGCGTGTGCACCACCTGCGCTCCCTCTATGTCCGAGTCCTGACGTGTGATGACCAGGTTGACCCGGTCCTTGAGCGGCTTGCCGCCGGGAAAGTCCTCCATGGTCCTGCGCCCGACTATCACGGTCGAGCCGCTCGTCAGCTTGGCGAAGTGCCGCCTGTCCTCTGGCACGACAATGGGCTGCGTGCCCTCGGAGCCGATGCCCCAGTCCGAATACACTGCTACGATAGCGTCCATTTGTCCTCCTTTTCTGCGCCGGATCACACCGCTATGGGTATTTTCTCGTTCAGCTCCGTGTACTCGTAGCCGGGCAGGGAGAAGCTGTTCTTTGTGAAGGCGTAAAAGTCCTTCACGCTCTCGTCCAGTATGAGCTTGGGGGCCTTTTTGGGTTCGTTCTTTATGATCTTCTCAACGATCGGCACGTGCCGGTCGTAGATGTGCGCGTC
>JABLTO010035907.1_pt1 | contig 20442 bp, 21 predicted proteins | sample 7160091 | NCBI WGS metagenome assembly JABLTO01 (sample SAMN14651225, study PRJNA627086) | human gut metagenome | isolation source: feces | host: Homo sapiens
AATTGTCTGGATACTCATCATTTGTTCTTATTTTTCCTCCATATATATCCTCATATTCAATTATTCCATTTTCTGTCGTTTTATTTTTAACTGTATCTTCAGTTTCTTCTGGAATTAAGCCTTTTATTTTATCCATTATTGCTGAAGTATTCAAAATATCCTCCGTAGATATTGACATTCCTGCTTCTTTTAAGATTTTTTGTAATTCATCATCAATTTCTAAATTTTCTGGATTATTTGAGTTTTTGTCATTTGTTTGTTTGTTTAAATTTTCTAATTCATTTTCTTCTTTCTGTTGTGCTTCTTCCGTTTTGCTTTTTGCAAGTTGTGCTTTTTTTATTATTCCATTTTCTCCCATTACCATATTTAAAGTTACACCGGCTAAAATTAGCAATACAATTATGGTTATTATTAGAGCAATTAAGGTAATGGCAGAATTAGAGGTTGGACGTTGGATGTTTGAGGTTAGATTGCTTGACGTTATTTTTTTATTGGTATGTTTATTTTTGTGATTATTTAAAGCACCTCCGCGCGTGTGCATGTACAGCAACAAGGCTTTCAACTATTTTATTCATTTTTTATCTCCTTTTCTTTTGTTTTTATTTTTAATTATATCTAATAAACAATTAAATTATATATTAACATATTTTTCTTTTCAATTTTTTTATTTAACTTTCCTATAAACATACCATATAAGTTTCTAAAAATCAATTTTGTTCCTTACTTTCTCGAATTTATATGGCATATTTTATGTTTTCTTTTAAATTTTATACAAATTCTTCCCACACTAAATTTGCTAAGTCTATTCCTTTTTTAGTTAATTTTATATTATTTAAATCTATTTCTAAAAGTTTTTCGCTTACTAATTTTTCTATTTCATTTTTGTATATGTATAAAGGATTTTCCATGAATTTATTTTTAAATTTTTGTATGTTTACTCCTTCTATTTTTCTTAATCCTAACATCATATATTCTTTTTGTTCGTATTCTTTATTTTGCTCTTCTTCTATGTTTATATATTTCTTATAATCTTCAATATATTCATTAAAATTAGTAGTATTTGAATATCTTTTCTTGTTAAGATATGAATGTGCTGCAAGTCCAAATCCTAAGTATTCTTTTTGCTCCCAACAGTCTGAATTGTGTTTTGATTCATAGCCTTTTTGAGCAAAGTTTGATATTTCATAATGAATATATCCGCTTCTTTCTAATTTATTTTTTACAAGCCAATACATTTTTCTTTCGAAATTATCTTCTGGAAGTACATATTTTCCTGCCATTACATCGTTATACATTTTAGTTTTTTCTTCTAGAATTAATGAATAAATAGATATATGGTTTGGATTTAATTTTATTATTTTATCTACAGAATCTTCTAAATTTTTAATTGTTTGGTTTGGTAATGCAAGCATTAAATCTACATTTATATTTTTAAAGCCAACTTCTTGTGCTAGTTTATAGGTTTCTAAAAATTGTTCATATGTATGAATTCTTCCTATAGTTTTTAGCAATTTATTGTTTGTAGATTGCAAACCAATACTTATTCTATTAATTCCTACTTTTATATACTCCTCTAACTTTTCTCTGTTTACTGTTCCTGGATTTACTTCTATTGTAATTTCTGCATTTTTATTTATTTCATAATTTTTCTTTATGGTATTTATAATTTCTACAATACTTTTACTGTTAATATAAGAAGGGGTTCCCCCTCCTATATAAATAGTATTTACCATATACTGGCTATTTTTATTTTCTATTATTTCTTTTTTTAATGCTTGTATATATTCGTTTTCTCTAGGTTTCATATTTTCAAATGAAATAAAATCACAATAGTTACATTTTTTTGCACAAAAAGGTATATGAATATATATTCCTATTTTTTTCATTTATTTCCCCTTAATTCGTTTGCTATTTCTTGAATCTTTTTCAATCTATGGTTTACCCCAGACTTTCCAATAGGCTCTTTTAATAATTTTCCAAGTTCTACTAAACTTATGTCTGGATTTTCCATTCTTAAATTTGCAATTTCTTTTAAACTATCTGAAAGTTTATCTTCTTCCTTTGAATTATAAATAAATTTAATATCTTCTATTTGTCTAACGGCTGCATTAACTGTTTTATTTAGATTTGCTGTTTCACAATTTACTTTTCTATTTACATTATTTCTAATATCTCTTATTACACGTATTTCCTCAAAATTTATTACCGCTTTTGAAGCACCAATTAGAGCTAGAAATTTTGATATTTCTTCTCCATCTTTGCTATATAATGAATAACTCGATTTTCTTTCTAATTCTTTAAAAATAATATTAAACTCGTTCAAAATATTTTTTAAGATATTTGCATATTCTTTATTTTCTAATGAAATTTCTATATGATATTTTTTTTTAGGATCATTTATTGAACCTGAACCTAAAAAACTGCCTCTTATAAAGGCTTTTTTTAGATTTTCTTTTTCTATATTGCTTAATAAATTTATATAATATTCTATATTTTCTATATCAAATTTAATTACAAATAAATTTCCTTTTACACATATATCGTAATCTATATTTAAGTTATTAAGTAGTTTGTTTAGTCTATTAATGTTGTATTCGCTTTCTGTTGAATATTCTATTTTATTCTTTTTTATAGATATATTAGAAGAAATTAAATAACCTAAAAATTCATATTTTACCTCTTCTTTGTTTTTTAAATTATTTGTTTTGCTTAATTCTTCTTTTATTTCAGATGAAAAAGACATTTTTATTCCTTTCTTGCAATTACAACTCTATAATTACCACCTAAATCTTTTATTGTTTCTATGTTTTTGTATTTTCCTGTATCTTGTAATAGTTGCGTTACACTTTCTTGTTGATTATAGCCTATTTCAAGTAACAAATAGCCATTTTCGTTCAAATATTTAAATGCATTATTAGCAATTATCTTATAAAATTTTAGGCCATCTATTCCACCATCTAAGGCTAAATGAGGTTCATTTTGCACTTCTATTTCTAGTTTATTTATTGTTACCGTTTCTATATATGGTGGATTTGAAACTATTATATCAAACTTTTCTTCTATATTGTTAAACATATCTGAATTTATAAATTTTATTTTATTTTCTACATTATGGTTTATAGCATTTTTATTTGCAACATTTAAGGCATTATTTGATATATCAGTTGCTATTATTTGAGCATTATTTATATTTTTTGCTAATGATATTGCTATGCATCCGCTTCCTGTGCACATATCTAATATCTTATTTTTCTGTGTTGTTTCCGCTATTTCAATTGCTTTTTCAACTAGAATTTCCGTATCTGGTTGAGGTATTAGAACATTTTCATCTACATAGAAATTTAGCCCCATAAATTCTTGTTTATTTGTTATATATTGAAGAGGCTTTCCTTTTATTAATTCGTTTATATTATTTTCATATTTTATTTTATCTTCTTGTTTTACTTCCTCTTCACTATGTATTAATAAATATTCTTTTTTTACATTTAGTATATTTGCAAGTAATATTTTTACTTTTAATGTGCTATTTTCTATGTTGTTTTGTTTTAAATTATTTATTTCCTTTTTTAATATTTCTTCTATGTTCATTTGGTCTCCTAAGTAAAAGAACACAATAAATAAAATTCATTGTGTCCCAGTATTATTTTTTAGCAAGCCATGAGTTGTTATAAACATACTCTGGAATCCTTTTTTCTTTTCTTATTTTTCACATTTGCATACTTATCTATTTTAGCACATTTCACATAATAATACAACATTTTTTGCTATTTAAGTTTCGGTTTTTTGCAGAAATAAATTATTTAAAAATAGATAATTGGTAAAATATGGATATATTTATTCATATACTACCAATTCTTTTATTTTAAACATCCCTTAATAAACCTATACAAAATAGGTTTATTAACATTATGTAAACAATATCTCTACAATAAGCACAGCTGTCCATCATACTCTTTGGTTTTTCTTATATTTTCCCATTCTCTTATTTCACATCTTGTCTTTGATAATATGTTATATATTCCTCTTGCTAGTTGATAAAACCATAGATATACATTCGTTTTTAAAGATTTTGATTCTTTTATTATTTTATTTACAAATTTTCTTTTTCCAATTTTTTCGCTAAACATCGCTACTAATCCAATTGCATATGTGAGCATTTTATTTAAATTATTTATTGATTTTAATGTTCTTACTCTAAAATTTTCAAAGTTATATTCTTGCTTTTTAAATTTGAAATACTCTTCAATTCTCCATCTATCTAAGTAACATCTTGCCGTTTTTATTACATCTTCTTTACTTTTTATTGGTATATTACTTGCTAACATCATTGGTGTTTCTCCTAATCCATATACTAATACTAAATTAATCCATTTTTTATTGACTGTAATCTGTACTTTTATTACACTAGCATAACATTCTTTTTCTGCTCCTTGAAATAATAATTTCATTTGTATTTTTTCTTTGTGTGAATCTCTTATTGTTGTTATTTTTCATAACTTTTATTTCTACTTGAACCATCTCTTACAATTTTATCTGATTTTTCTCTTCTATTTGTAATTACTTTTTTTAAATCCTTTTGTTTCTGATGGTTTACTAGAAGCTATCTTTTTTATTTTAATTTTTTTATCTTTCTATTTCTAATTTAAACTTTTCATTTTCTTTGGTCAGATTTTCAATTTTTTTATCTTTTATTTTTGATTCTGCTTTGTGTTCATTATCCATTTTATTTATTTTCTTATTTAATTTTTCAATCTGAATAAAAAAATAATCAAGGCTATAATATATAGCCTTGATGTTTTTATCATTTTTTTATGAGCGCTTTCATCTCATTATCATGAACGCTCATTGAAACCAGCGCTCCTCCTATCCAGAAGTTTTTTTCCTCTACAAGAAAATACTTTACTCCCGAATATTCGTCAGCTAGAAAATTCCGGATTTCCTCTCCATTTTTTAGAGTTTTTTCCTCATTTTCTAAAATAATTTTAGATATTTTTAATATTTTTTTGTTTACCCGCTCTATCTCCATAAACCCTAAAATTTTTTCTTTTTTGTCTTTTATTCCATATCTGTCCATATTTTTCCTCCTGTTTTGATAAAAACTTCCAAAAGTAAACATATCTATATTATATCACATTTAAATTATGTATACAATATTATACTTATAATTTACCTGTAATATATCTATTTTTTTATTATTTCTTCTTTAAAGCTTTCCCCATATTTTAATTGTTCTAAATCACACATATCTAATATTGTTGAGGCTATGTCTGCATAGGTTTTTCGTATTCCTAAATTTACATTTTGTTTTAAATTCTTTCCATATACTAATATTGGTACATATTCTCTTGAATGGTCTGTGCTTGGTGTTGCTGGGTCGTTTCCATGGTCTGCTGTTATTATTAATATATCTTCTTGCTTCATGTTTTCCATTATTTCTGGTAATTTACTATCAAAATATTCTAATGCTTTTGCATATCCTTCTACATTGTTTCTGTGTCCATAAAGCATATCAAAGTCTACTAAATTTGTATATATTAATTTATATTCGTTGTCTTCTTTTATTGTTTCTATTGTTTTTTCTATTCCATCTGCATTTCCTTGTGTATGAATACTTTTTTCTATTCCTCTTCCTGAGAATAAATCATTTATTTTTCCTATTGCTAATACTTTTTTGTTGTTTTCATTTAAAACATCTAACATTGTTCTTCCAAAGGTTTCCGCTTCAAAATCTTTTCTATTATATGTTCTTGTGAAGTTTTCTGCTTTATCTCCAACAAATGGTCTTGCTATAACTGTTCCAACATTATATTTTGGATTATTTAACATTTCTCTTGCTATTTTACATATTTCATATAGTTTTTCAACAGGAATTATATCTTCATGTGCAGCTATTTGAAATACACTATCTGCAGAAGTATACACTATTGGATACCCTGTTTTCATATGTTCTTCTCCATATTTTTTTAATAAATCTGTTCCAGAACCTACCCCATTGTATAAAGTTCCTTGTAATCCTGTTTTTTGTTTAAATTCTTCTATCATTTCTTCAGGAAATCCATTTGGATATGTTGCAAATGCAACTTCATTTACATATCCACTCATTTCCCAATGCCCTACTGGACTATTTTTTCCAGCGGCTTTTTCTTGTGCTTTTCCATAGCAGCCTATTACATTTTCTTCTTTATTTTCTAGATTTATACCATCTATATTGAATATTCCTAGCTTTTTCATATTTGGTAATTCTAAGTGTGTTTGCTCATAAATGTGCTGAAAAGTTGCACTTCCACAGTCTCCATATTTGTCTGCATCTGGAGCTTCTCCAGCTCCAAATCCATCTAATACCATTATAATAAATCTATTATTCATAATTTGTCCTCCTTAGTTTTTAGATATGTCGTATTCATATACATTTATAGTTTTTACTTTATTATATAAACCTTCTTGCTCATTTAATTTTATTGTTTCTTTATTTACAAGTTCTAATTCATAACCATTTAAATCTACTAACGCTTTGTCTGTTACGTCCATTCCTAATGGCAAGGTTTCGTTATTATTATTGTAATAAACTATATTAGTTAAATATACAATATTGTCCATTTCTTTTATATTTATTTTATATAAATTTAGTTTATCTTCTTGATTTTTTTCTATTGTATTTTCTATATTTATATTAAAATTTTCAAAATTCTTTTCTTCTAATTTTTGCTCTGTAACCTTATATATTGGCATACTTATACTTGCAGTATTTGTTTCTAAAGCTTTTTGTATTTCTTCTATATACTTTTTAAGAGTTTGTATATATTCTTCTGGCTTTGTATTTTTATTAAGGTCTAATATTTTAAATTTATTTCTTTCTGTTTCTCTATGCTTTTTACCATTTAAGTATTTTATTTTTGTATGGTCTTCTGATAGACCTCCAAAAATATCAAATTCTTCTTTTTCAAACAGTTCTTGATTTTTATTCGCTTCTTCTTGTAGCATTTCTAATTTTATTTTTATTATTGCTTCATCTTTTTTACTTATTTTTTTATCTTTACCAACATATGCCTTTATTATATTTAATTGCTCTAATATATTTGTTTGAGTAAGAAATATTGCATCGCATTGTTCTTTTGTTAATTTTTTTCTTTGATTACTATCTGTTCTTATTGAAAATTCTTCAAAATCTGTTTCAATTTTAAAAGTTTTTTCTATTTTCATATTTTCTGTTTCTTCCGCTTCTCCTGTACCTTCTGCTAATGCTTGTTTTTCATCTTTATTTGTAAACTTCCAAAATTCAAATATACTTTTGTTGTGCTTATCTATTTCCTCAATATATAAAATAGCATTTTTTATTTTTCTTTCCATCATGCTAATTTTTTCATCTAATGCTTCTATGTCTAGTTTTAAATTTTTATATTCTAAGTCAATTTCATTATATCTTTTATTTATATTTATTAAATCCTCTATGTTGTAATATTGCTTTTCTTCTACACTATAGGTTTCTTTTTCAATATTTGTTTTTTCTGTTTGCTCTTCTTCTTTGTTTATTTGTTTTACCATTTTTTTATGTTTAAAGAAATATTTTATTTTCCCAAAAAAGCTTTTTTTACATTCTAAATATAATGTAATTTCTTTTTCCTTTTGAAAATATTCTTTTTCTTTTTGTTTTGATATTTTTTTCTTTTCTTCTATTTCTTCTTTAGCATTGTTTACTTCAGTTGTTATTTGTTCTAGTTCTTTTGTTGTATTATCATATTCTTTTTTTATAAATTCTGGTAAATCTTCATAGTTTATTTTCTTGTCATCATAATATAAATCTAAACTTCCATATCTATCTATTTTAGGTATAAATTTATATTTATGTGGCAATTCACTTTGCAATATGAATAATGCTTTTATATATTTATAGAATTTTATTGCATCTTCTTTTGTTTTTAGTGTAATTTTATAATCGCTTGTTAAATTATCATATACAAATGTTTTTCCTACTATTTGAATTGTTAGTACATCTTTTTTATCAAATACTTCATAAATATTAGGCCAATCTCCTGCAAATAACCACATACTATTTTCTATATCTGCTATTTCTGTTTTTTTCAAATATACACCTGTATACTCCATAAAACATATTGGTACAAATATTTTACTTGCTCTGTTTCTTTTATTGGCTTCTATTTGTTTTTTTAGTAAATAGAACAAACTTGAATAATCTGAATCTTCAAGAGGTACTAGCATAAAGTATTTTTTATATGCCTCTGAATAATATATTTCCCATAAAAAATTATTTTCGTATTCTACTTTAAATGGGATTTTTTTGTTTATAGCTTTTTGAATTTCATCTATTTTTTCAATATCTTGTATTTCGACTTTATTTAGCATTTGCAAAAATTCTGCCTGCAAAGGAATGTCTTCTTCTTCCTTTGGTTCTAGATAATTAATTATTCTTTTAGCTTGTTTTTGTTTTTCTGTTATTGGGTCTAATCTATTTTTAGGTGTTATTAATATTTGAATATCTCTTACATCTATAAATTTGTATACTTTATATTTTTTAAATTCATTTTCGTGTATAGTTTTAAATTCCAGTTGTTCATTTTTTCTTAAAAATTCTGGTATTTCTTCTAAATTTAAACCTATGTAATTTAATTTTTCTTTTACCATATTTAATTTATCGCTAGTCTCTTTTGTCATTTTTTCCTCCATTTTATTTTTGTGTTGTTGATGAATTTTGTTCTGTTATTCCTTCTCCTGTATGTGGATATTTATGTGCATATATTGAATCCGCCGTAAATAGCATTGTTAAAATTAAGCATATTGTTATTTTTACTTTGTTTGTTAATTTTTGGAACATTTTCTCTAAGAATGGTGCTACAAAGTATACACATATACAACTTCCAAATCCAAAGAATAATGCACATTCTAAACATATTCTTCCATTTAAGTTCATAAATATTCCTGTGTAGTCCCAATATCTTGTTCCTTGTGTTACTTCTATATACCATGAGGTTGCATATTCAATAATTGAACATACCACCATATTTACATTAAATGTTAAAAGTGGATTTTTTAGCATTTTTTTCACACAATTAAATTTTGTTAATAAAATTATTAAGGTACAACCTGTTCCATATATTGGTAGCCATGGACCATAAAGTGTTCCTCTATTTACAAAAATTCCATCTTCAAATAAGAATAATCCTACTTCCCATAACCATCCTACAAATGAGAATGTGAAGAAAAATAGTATTATGGATGTTAATTCGTAATTTTTGTTATAATCAATTTTTAATTTTTTCGTTTCTTCACAAGGATATTTTGAATGTTCGTTACTCTCAAATAATAAATCATCATTTAATAACTCATAATTTACTTTTTTATTTTCTTTATATTCTTTTCTTAATTCTGCATATAACTCAGAATATGTTGCTTTTACATATGGATTTACATATATTCCAACAATTCCAAAGGTTATATATTGTAAAATATGCCAACCTATAAAAGATAAATCTAAATAAAACGCTTTTAATTTATTACCATTCATCATATTTCTAGAAAGTGTTATGGCTTCATTTGGTTTTATTTTTGGATTTTCCGCTACTATAAATGGAACCATTTTATATGAGTAATATTTTATAATTCCTCCTATTATAGTAAAATTCCACAAATCTTTATATATATTTCTTACGAATATTGTTTTTACACTTCCCCAATATCTCTCTTTTTTGAAAGCATACAATAGTCTTTTTATTTTTGTTTTATTATAATTTTTACTCTCTAAAAACATTCTACTTTCCCCTACTGTTATAGGGTTTGTTATAAATATTTTTATTACAAAACCACCTATTGCTATTGCCATTGTTAAAAATTCTGCCATTTTTAGTTTAGTTGTATAGTCTGTTACAGAATCTACTAATTTTTGAAGTTGAGTTTGTCCTTTTGTTAGTATTTCAAAAGTCTCAAAAAATACTCCTTTTGTAACATTGTGTTTTTGGTTAAAGTCTGTTATATTTGAATTTATAGTTCCAAATAAAGATTGATTTATAATTTGGTCAACATATTTGTTTACTAATACTTCATCATTATCTTTATCAAAGAATTCTACTTGTTCACCTTTTTCTTGTCCTTTTATAAACGATTCTAATGTTTTTAAATTTGAAAAACCATCTTTAGAAATTCTATACTCTCCAAATACAAAAGTCATTATTATTCCTACAAAAAGCAATGTCCACATATTATTCTTAATAGTTTTTCTTGCTTGTTTTTTTACTTCATTTATCTTCCACATATTAACCTCTTTAAAATATTTTTTTATATTCTATCATATAAACTCAAAATTCTACAATATTTTTAAAAATAAATTTATTAAAAAATATATATTTTTTTTAATAGTATGCTTGACATCATAGTAACCATTGTGCTATTATAATTAATGTTAATAACAAATGCGGATGTGGCGGAACTGGTAGACGCGCTGGTCTTAGGAACCAGTGTCAACGACGTGGGGGTTCGAGTCCCTTCATCCGCACCAGTATGGATGTTTTTATGGGATTTAGCATTCCATAAGAACATTTTTTTATTTTATGCTGATAATTTAGGTGCGTATTTCACATTTACGCCTTTTCTTGTATTTACTGTTACATCTACATCAGGAATTTTAGGCAAGTCAGGTATTTCTATTGCACCTATACAATTCCAATATATAGTTATAATTTGTACTGTTTCGCCACTATCTAATTTTTCGGCGTAATTTATTTTTACTTCCGCTTTTACTTTTTTATCTATTCTTTCGCCTTTTTCTAATCCTAATATTTTATCTGTTAAACATACATTTTCGCCTGTTTCATTATCCTTGTAATATCTTCTTTCAAATTTTTTTTTTCCATTTTTCGTTATCAAACTTTTTTCTGCATATCTTACTGACTCATACTGATTTTTTCTTTTTTCATCATCAAAAACTAAATTTTCTATTTGTGTTACTATTTCTGAAAAAAGTTCTTTTCCTAAAATATCTGTAAAGTCTTTTATTGCACCTGTTAAAGTACTTACATCTGCTCCATTTAAAACATTTTTTAATCCTTCTTTCAATATTTTATTGTTTTTTTCATAAATCTTTTGTATAATCGAATACATAAGAGATACCTCCTTCGAATATTGTTTTTGTTGATAAAAATATTCTATCAAATTGGTATCTCTTATTCAATTTTTTTCTAAAAATTCCCTACTAAAAGTTTATACTAACAAATCACTTTAAATAAATATGGAAAAATGAGATTAAAATACTTGAAAGAACACAAAAAAGCTGATTATACTATAATGATAATGAATGGAAAATTAAGTACACACTTAAAAGAAATACAAGAAACAGCAGATAATAGAGTACAAAAGATTATTAGTGAGTTAAAAGCTAAAAGCAATTTGACAGAAGATATGAAAAATACTGATATGCTTTATTGGGTTGGCACAATGAACGCTATTAAGGCACAATCAGAAGAAATTGTTTTTAGTGAATTGATCTATATATAATAAATTATTAAAAAAATTTCAAAAGTAACTGAGATGATTTTACATAATTTAATTTTTAGAATTTTTTATGCTATAATTAAAATAGATTAAAATTTAGGAGGAATACTTTATGAAAATCAAACAACACGGAACCATTCCTGAATGGAAGCTTGATGTTACCTGTAAAAACTGCAATGCAATAATTACTCTTGAGGGAGCAAAAGACATGTATGCAAAATCACACCCTACTGGAAAAATGGATGGGATATACGTTGACTATGGTCCAAGAACATTCCATTGTACTTGCCCAGAGTGTGGAAAGGAAATCAAAGTAGCTTCTAAAAGCATAAGAGAAGATATAAAGTCAAAAGTGAAAACTAAAAACTAAAGCTTGTCTTATGTTGTAGTGTAAATATCCCTTATCATTATAGTTAATGGTTAGGGATATTTCATTTTTTGACTTTTTTATATAAAATTGTTGCGATTTATAAAAAATATGATATACTTTAATAAATTGATTGATATTTGTATCAATCGTTATGAGAGCCGAAAAAAGTTGTAAATAACTACGCCAACGGCACCAAAAACAAATTCGTTAGACCTATAGATACTAAAATCAATCAGAAAATAAAATCTGATTGATTTTTTTTGCATAAAAACAATATTAAAATCATTAAAACGAATAAATAATACAAGAATTAAAAACAACTTGCACTTTGATTACATTATTTCCTGATTTCAAAGCTGACAAACTTGTTCAGCAACAATTAGAGATCTATGTAGAAAATAATAGTACAATAAAGTATTTGAAAGAAGAAAAAATTGATATTGCCAAGAAAAAATGGCTACTGTACTTTGGCAAATGATTCAACAATAAGTCAAAAAACATAATAACCTAAAACAACAATAGAAGAAAATGGAGGATTTATTTATGAACGACAAAAGGAAAAAGTACGAAAAGAATAAGGAACTTGTTTTTTTTATAGTTTTGGAGGTAATTAATCTCTTTTTATGGTCTAATTGCTGTTAGTATGTTTAATTGTCTTTTTACATATCTTCAATTATTTTTTTATATTCATTTATATTAAACACTTTTACATTTTCATTTTCTCTTGCTATTTCTTCCATAATATTTTTTGTATTATCCTTAGATTTTAAATCTACTAGTGTTATATTATTTATGCTCTCTTCTTTACCATAAACTATTCTAAATAATGTTGTTCTTATGAACTCTTCAATATTATTTTCTTGATTTTTTGCAGCTATTATAAAATATATTCCATCATTTTTATTTATATTATATGTACTTATCCTAATAATATCTTTAACTAAGCATATGCCTCCATATATTGCAAGTATCATAATTATAAATCCAAGTAAGCTTTCAAACATAAAAAAATCACCTTCTAACACATAATATGTTAAAAGGCTTTTTTTCGTTAAATATATTTTAGGGCTATACAAAATATATTTTATCTTCTTTTTGCTTTTCCATCTAATGCATCTAAATTGTCTAAAGCTTTTCCTGTACCTAGTGCAACACATGATACTGTGTCTTCTGCTATCATTACATTTATTCCGGTTTTTTCTTGCAAAAGTTTATCTAAACCGTCTACTAAACATCCTCCACCTGTCATATATATTCCTTTGTCACTAATATCCGCAGCTAATTCTGGTGGTGTTTTTTCTAAAACAGAATGTACAGCATCAACTATCATCATTGCTGGTTCTATCATAGCTTCTAGCATTTCACTTGAATATAGTGTAACTGTTTTTGGTAGACCTGTTCCCAAGTCTCTACCTCTTATGTCCATTTCCATATCTTGTATTTTTGGATACACACAACCTATATTTACTTTTAAATCTTCGGCTGTTCTCTCCCCTATAATTACATTATATTTTCTTTTTACATATTTCACTATATATTCGTCGAATTTATCTCCTGCAACTTTTAAAGAAGTGCTTACAACAGAACCTCCTAGTGATATTACAGCTATATCTGTTGTACCTCCACCTATATCTACTATCATATTTCCACATGGTTTAGAAATATCTATTCCTGCTCCAATTGCTGCTGCTATTGGTTCTTCTATTAAATACACTTTTCTAGCTCCTGCTTGAGATGCAGCATCTATAACAGCTCTTTTTTCAACTTCTGTTACTTGCGATGGAATACATATCATCATTCTAGGTGAAAATATAAATTTACCACATACTTTATTAATAAAGTATTTTAGCATTTTTTCTGTTACTGTATAATCTGAAATAACGCCATCTCTTAAAGGTCTTGTGGCAACAATACTTCCTGGAGTTCTTCCTAACATTCTTCTTGCTTCTTTTCCTACTGCTAGAACTTCTCCTGAATTTTTGTCTACAGCTACAACTGAAGGTTCTCTTAAAACTATTCCTTTTCCTTTAACATATGCTATTACTGTAGCAGTTCCAAGATCAATTCCTATATCTTGTCCAAAACCAAACATTATAATCTCCCTTTCCGTTTATTACAAATGTGTTACAATTATATTACATACACGTAAAAATATCAACCTAATTTTAAAATAAATTCAAATTTATCCGAAAAAATATAAAAGTATTATTGCTCCTATTAAAATTGTTGGTCCGTCTACCTCTTCATTTAAATCAAATTTTTCTTTTTCTGGCTCATTTTCTGTAACATACACAGAAACATTTTTTACCTCCTGTGCTTTATAATTGAACTGTATTTCTTTTTCTTCTCCAGCTTTTATATTATCTATTTCTATATATTTATTTGTTAGATTGTTATTATATTCTGAATATCCTTCTAAAATTATATATTTATTAGAAATATCTGTTTCAGATGTATTTTTTACACTTAATTTACAATATCCATTCACATATGTAGCTTTACATTCTTTTTTTGTTATTTCTAAATTATTCGAATTAGTAATTTTACACTCTATATCTTTATAAGTTGAAGCTATTATATAAAAATTACAAAAATTGGTAACAAAAAATACTATAACAATAATCACAACCCAAAATAATATTCTTTTAAAAGTGTCCATTTTTCCCCCTTATATGAAGCAAACACCTAAAACATTAAGTATTTAATATTTTAGGTGTTTTAATAATTTCTTAAGTATATTTAGGTTTAATATAAATTAAACTTTTAATATTCCTCCAACAACTTTGCTCTTAGCGTCTGAATCTGGTAATATTTTGCTTCCTCCTGATACTACAACTATATCTTCATCTTCTAACATTTTTTCTGCTTTTAAAACTTCTATTCCTTTTTCAATGCATTTTTCAATTGTTTCTTGTTCTTCAACTAGAACTGGGAAAACATTCCATACAACTGATAATTGGTTGTATACTTTTTCGTTTGTTGTAATTGCAAATACTGGGCATTGTGGACCAATTCCAGATATTCTTCTTACACTATTTCCTGTTCCTGTAAATGCAACAATTGCTTTCGCTTCAACATTTTTAGCATTCATACATGTTGAATATGCAATATTTCCTTCAAAGTCATCAGATTTTATTTTATAATTTTTCTTTTCAAATCTCTTCCAGTAATTAATATCATTTTCAATTCTTGTAGCTATTCTATCCATTGCTTCAACACATTCTACTGGATATTTACCCATAGCACATTCTCCAGATAACATTATTGAACCTGTTCTATCATATACAGCATTTGCAACGTCACTAACTTCAGCTCTTGTTGGTCTTGGATTAGATGTCATAGATTCTAACATTTGTGTAGCTGTTATAACTGGTTTTCCAACTTCAGCACATCTTTTAATGAAATATTTTTGAACAACTGGAACTTCTTCCATTGGTATTTCAACACCCATATCTCCACGAGCTACCATAATACCATCTGATAATTCTAATATTTCTTCGAAGTTATCTATACCTTCTTGGTTTTCTATTTTAGAGATTATTTTTACGTTTTCTCCACCATTTTCATTTAATAATGTTCTTATAGCTATAACATCAGCTGCTTTTCTAACGAATGATGCAGCAATATAATCGAATCCTCTTTTGATTCCTTCTGTTATATCATCTATATCTTTTTGAGTTAAAGCTGGTAATTCAAGTTTTACACCAGGAACATTCATTGTTTTTCTGCTTCCTAATCTTCCTGTATTTAAAGCTTTACATACTATATCTTTACCTTTTATTTCTAATATTTCAAATTCAATTGCTCCATCATCAACCAATAGAGTAGATCCAACTTTTACATCTTTATATAAATCTTTGTAAGATATTGTTGTTTTTGTATTATTTCCAATTATATCTTCGTTTACAAATGTAAATGTTTGTCCTTCTTCGATAGTTACTTTATCGTTTCCAGATTCTAATACACCTGTTCTAATTTCTGGTCCTTTTGTATCTAATAATAATGCTACTGGTCTATTTAATTCTTTTCTAACTTTTTTTATAGTTTCAATTTTAACTCCATTTTCTTCATATCCACCATGAGAAAAGTTAATTCTAGTTACGTTTAATCCAGCATTGATAAGTTTTGTAAGCATTTCTTCACTTTCACTTGCTGGTCCTATTGTTCCAACAATATTTGTTCTTCTTAATTTGTTCATTATAATTCCTCCTTATATTTAACAACAGTGCTTATTATATCACATTGAAGTTTAAAAAATCAACATTTTTTGGCAAAATATTAATAATATTGTTACAGTTCAGTAGAAAATTACAAAAAGCATAGCTAGTTGATGGTACTTTAAAATCTTTTATAAAATATAATATTTGTTCTTTGCCATTCTCTTCCATTCTTGTTAACAACTTTCTTTCGTTGTCATATTCTGAATTTTTTGTATCTGACATCCGTTCTTTTCAAAATCATATATTCCTTTTAGATATGTCTGTCCAGTACCAAAGCTACTTTTTTATCTACAAATATTTTTTCAAGAATTTTCCTGTATAACTTTGTTCGTTTTTACATATTTGCTCTGGTGAACCTACTGCTACAATTTGTCCTCCACCGTTTCCGCCTTCCGGACCTAAATCAATTATATAATCTGCTGTTTTTATTAAATCTAAATTGTGTTCAATAACAATTATGCTATTTCCTGTGTCTACAAGTCTTTGTAAAATATCTACTAACTTATGAACGTCTGCTATATGTAAACCTGTTGTTGGTTCGTCTAAAATGTATAAAGTTTTTCCAGTTGCTCTTTTAGATAATTCTGTTGCAAGTTTTACACGTTGTGCTTCTCCTCCAGAAAGAGTTGTAGATGGTTGTCCAAGTTTTATATATCCTAAACCTACATCATATAAAGTTTGAATTTTTTGCTTTATTTTTGGTATTTTATCAAAAAATTCAAGTGCTTCTTCAACTGTCATATCTAATACATCTGCAATGCTTTTTCCTTTATATTTTACCTCTAGCGTTTCATAATTATAGCGAGTTCCTTTACACACTTCACAAGGCACATACACATCTGCTAAAAATTGCATTTCTATTTTATGTACTCCATCTCCATTACAAGCTTCACATCTGCCACCGGCAACATTAAAACTAAATCTACCTTTTGAGTATCCTCTAAGTTTTGCTTCATTTGTTCCTGCAAACAAATCTCTAATAATATCGAATACACCAGTATATGTAGCTGGATTTGAACGTGGTGTTCTACCTATAGGAGATTGGTCTATATTTATTATTTTATCAATATTTTCTAAACCTTTTATACTCTTATGTTTTCCAGGTTTTAAATTTGAACCATTTAATTCTTTAGCTATAGATTTATATAATATTTCATTTACTAATGTTGATTTTCCAGACCCAGATACTCCTGTTACACAAGTAAATACTCCTAAAGGAAAATCTACAGTTATATTTTTCAAATTATTTTCTGTCGCACCTTTTATTTGTATTACTTTACTTTTACTATGTTTCCTTCTTGTTTTTGGTACAGGTATTTTTTTAGTCCCACTTAAATATTGTCCTGTAATAGAATCTTTTATTTGTTTTATTTCTTCTGCAGTTCCTTGAGCCATTACATTTCCGCCATGAACTCCTGCACCAGGTCCAATCTCTATAATTTGGGCTGCTGCCTACATTGTATCTTCATCGTGTTCTACAACTATTAATGTGTTTCCTAAATCTCTTAACTTCTTTAAAGTAGCAATTAACTTATCATTGTCTCTTTGATGAAGTCCTATACTTGGTTCATCTAGAATATATAAAACTCCTGTTAATCCTGAACCAATTTGTGTTGCTAAACGTATACGTTGTGCTTCTCCTCCAGATAATGTTCCAGAACTTCTAGATAATGTTAAATAATCTAAGCCAACATCAATCAAGAATTGTAATCTTGCATCTATTTCTTTTAAAATCAAGTCTGAAATCATTCTTTCTTTTTCATTAAGTTCAATACTGTTTATATAATCTTTCATTTCTCTAATTGGCATTGCAGTTAATTCATTTATATTTTTATCGCCAATTTTTATAGATAAAATTTCTGCTTTTAATCTTGCTCCTTTACATTCTGGACATTCTGAATCGCTCATATACATTTCGTAAAACTGTCTCATTCCATTTGATTTTGTTTCTCTATGTCTTCTTTCTAATGTAGGTATTACACCTTCAAATGGAGCCGAAAATCTACGTGTTCCTGCATAAGATGTATATTCAAAGTCTATTACTTCATCTCCAGTTCCATATAAAATTTTATCCAAAAATTCTCTTGGTAATTTTTTTATTGGAACTTTTATATCTACTCCGTAATGTTTAGCAATACTTTCAAAATACATTTTAGCCATTGTTTCACTTTTTTTCATAGTACTTGCACCAAAAGCCTTAACTCCGTCATATAAAGTTTTATTTTTATCTGGAATAATTAAATCTTCATCCATTTTTAATAAATATCCTATTCCTGTACAAGATGAACAAGCTCCTTGAGGATTGTTAAATGAAAACATTCTTGGAGATAATTCTGGAAAACTAAATCCACAAGTTGGACAAGCATAGTTAGCACTATATAATATTTCTTTTGATTTACTACCTTCAAATACTTCAATTACAACAAGATTATCCGCATATTTCATAGCTGTTTCAACAGATTCTGTAAGTCTACTTCGTATTCCATTTTTTATAACTAATCTATCTACAATTAAATCTATTTTATGTTTTTTAGTTTTACTAAGCTTAATTTCATCTGAAAGCTCAACAATTTCTCCATCAATTTTTGCTCTAACAAATCCATTTTTTTGATATTCCTGTATTTGTTTTACAAATTCACCTTTTCTATCTCTAACTACTGGTGCTAATATTTGAAATTTAGTACCTTCTTTTAAAGCTAAAATATTATCTATAATTTGGTCAATACTTTGTTTTTCAATTTTTGTATGACAGTTTGGACAATATGGAACCCCTATTCTTGCATATAATAAACGAATATAATCATATATTTCTGTAACAGTTCCAACTGTTGAACGTGGATTTTTAGAAGTTGTTTTTTGGTCTATTGAAATAGCTGGCGAAAGACCTTCTATTAGTTGAACATTCGGTTTTTGCATAACCCCTAAAAATTGCCTTGCATATGAAGATAAACTTTCAACATATCTACGTTGCCCTTCTGCATATAAAGTATCAAATGCAAGTGAAGACTTTCCGGAACCAGAAAGTCCTGTAATAACAACCAATTTATCCCTTGGTATCTTTAAATTTATATTTTTTAAATTGTGCTCTTTAGCACCCTTTATTATAATTTCATTATTCATTTTTGCCCCCTATACAAAAATAATTATATAATATTTTCGTATACAAAACAAGAGTTTTGTTTGATTTTTTAGTTACATTGTGATAAAATAGAAAAATCGAAATGGTTGTATTTCATTACAAGGAGGAAAAAGCTATGCATAATTATTTACAAAAATTAAAAAAAGCAAAAAAAACATTTCCAATGCACAAGGAACTTCTTGTACGGATAAAGGATTCTCCAGCAAATCCTTTTTATTCCTTTGCATTTGAAAAGTTAATTAGAGATAAGGAGTTATATTCAGAGTTTATTATTTATATTCACGAAGATTATGTTAAAATAATTTCTAAACAAATTACAAACTTCGAACCTGTAAAATTAGCTTTAGATTCTAAATTATGGATTGAGCTTTATGAAGTTTTTGATTTCATAAAAGTTATCAACAAAGAAAAAAATAAATAGGATTTTTCTATAACGCAAAAAACGAGCCACATTGCGGCTCATTTTTTGTATATACCAACTACAGTTTTATTATCTTCAACATTACTTAAAATTGTACTATTACTTCCAATTTTTACATTATTACCTATTTTTATAGGACCTAGAATCTTTGCACCACAGCCAACCATTACATTATTACCTAAGTCTGGATGTCTTTTATATTTATCTTTTCCTGTTCCTCCAAGAGTAACCCCATGGTAAATTGTGCAATCATTTCCTATTGTTGTTGTTTCTCCTATTACAATTCCCATTCCATGATCTATAAATAATCTTCTACCAATTTTTGCTCCTGGATGAATTTCTATTCCTGTTAAAAACCTTCCTAATTGTGATATTAATCTCGCTATAAAATAAAATCGATGGTAATAAAAGAAATGTGCTATTCTGTAGTATACTAAAACATGAAATCCTTGATATAAAATAATAACTTCTAATATGTTTCTCGCAGCTGGGTCTTTTTTTTGTATATTTTTAGCATCATCGTATAATTCTTTAAATAATTTCATAGAATCACCTATTATATATTATTTAAAAAAATTACTTTTGTTAATAAAACCTACTTATTTAAATATAAAATATATTTCGAGAAAATTAATTTAAAAATTTATGTTATTTTTTCGGGTCGTCGAGGACGCCGATCCCTACAACGTTTGACAATTGTTATTCAAAGACTTAAATTTTATAACAAAATATTTTTATCATTTATTGATAGGCGGACAGAGGCGTCCGCCCCTACAAATTAAAAAAGTAGACA